>Ga0209292_1002537_pt1 | contig 20940 bp, 14 predicted proteins | sample GOMGulsemesocosm_2_FD_184634 | JGI IMG/M metagenome (GOLD analysis project Ga0209292, IMG submission 184634) | Methane-oxidizing microbial communities from mesocosms in the Gulf of Mexico - GOM9C Gulf of Mexico (SPAdes) (version 2) | ecosystem: Environmental > Aquatic > Marine > Cold seeps... | reverse complement strand
TTTGGCGGGGATGTTGATGTATAATCGCGCCAAGTTTAATTTGAATGAAACACCTTGCCATGCGTATTTTAGGTATTGAAACCTCTTGTGATGAAACCGGTATTGCGATTTATGATGATCAGCAAGGGCTCTTGGCGCATCAGCTTTATAGCCAAGTAAAGTTACATGCCGACTATGGTGGTGTCGTCCCAGAACTGGCTTCTCGCGACCATTCTCGTAAGATTATCCCCCTTATCAAAGATACGTTGGCACAGGCCAATTGCACCAGTGATGATCTCGATGGTATTGCTTATACTGCAGGACCAGGATTAGTTGGCGCGTTGTTAGTTGGCGCATCGGTTGGTCGTTCTTTAGCGTATGCGTGGGATCTGCCAGCGGTTGCAGTGCATCATATGGAAGGGCATCTTCTGGCGCCGATGCTCGAAGAGAACAAGCCTGACTTTCCATTCTTGGCATTGCTTGTGTCTGGCGGGCATACCCAAATGGTACGTGTCGATGGCATTGGTCAATATCAAGTGATGGGAGAGTCAATTGATGACGCGGCAGGCGAAGCCTTTGACAAGACCGCTAAGTTATTAGGTCTGGATTACCCTGGTGGCCCAAGGCTCTCTAAAATGGCTGAGCAGGGCGATAGTGCGCGTTTCACCTTACCACGCCCTATGACGACTAAACCGGGGCTAGACTTTAGCTTTAGTGGCCTTAAAACGGCAGCGTCTACCACTATTAGAGCCAATCAGGTTGATGGTGTTCTTGATGAGCAAACCAAAGCGGATATCGCCCGTGCGTTTGAAGATGCCGTGGTAGATACACTGGCGATTAAATGTAAACGTGCATTAAAAGAGTCTGGATTGAAACGATTAGTTGTCGCCGGCGGAGTTAGTGCAAATACGCATTTACGGGTACAACTCGAGCAGATGATGAAATCTCGCGGTGGAGAAGTGTTTTACCCTCGCCATGAGTTTTGTGCCGATAATGGCGCGATGATTGCCTATGCTGGAATGCAGCGACTTAAAGCCAAGCAAACCGTCGGCTTAGAAATTGGCGCCACGCCACGTTGGCCAATGGATCAATTACCTGCGGTTTAATTTGACGTATAGGGCATAAAAAAGGCCCAAGCTAATTAGCTTGGGCCATACATATCTAAGTTATTTGAATTATCTGAGTATTCAAATAGCTTAAATACCAGCCAAATCTTCACGAATTACTTCGTTCCGGCAGCCTAAGTCAGTGCTCTTTCAATCCTTGTTCGATCAATCTCTACTATCGCACCTACTTGCCCAATGACTTGACCAGCCAATTGGTTTCCTGCCTCGGCGCAGGTTGCAATCGGATAGCCACGTAGCCAGTACGCAAGAAATCCACCATTAAATGAATCACCCGCAGCGGTTGTATCAATAACATTAGCGACTTTCTGGGTTGGAAAGTGACTCGATTGTCCTTGGTGAATGTAACGACAACCATTAGCACCATCTTTCAAAATTAGCTCTTTGATGTTGTATTGCTCAAGGCGCTGCTGACACTGTTCTAGTGTTTTATCTTGCCATAATGCCTGTTCATCATCGAAGGTAATTAGCGCTAAGTCAGCAAGCCGATAGGCACGTTCCATCGTGTCGCGACAGTGTTGCGGTGTCGCCCACAATTTAGGACGATAGTTACTATCAAATATTATCTTAACCCCTCGCTCAGCAAGCATGGTTAAATGTGTGAGTAAGTATGCGCAGTCGTCAACAGGCAAGATTGCCAGTGATATCCCCGATAAATAGATCGCATCGAAGTGACTCAAATTCGATAACACATGCCCAAAATCAGGATGCCTAACCAAATATCTCGCCGCCGAATCATTGCGCCAATAATGAAAGAAGCGTTCGCCGCTGGCATCATTTTCAATCATGTATAAGCCAACGGTTTTATCTTTATTTATCAATACCGAATCTGCATTAACCTGATGCTCTTGCCATTGAGTGATCAGTGACTCGCTAAGGTGATCATTACCCATGCTCGTAATATAATGCGCATTGACGCTGGCATCGGTCATTTTCTTGAGGTAAATAGCCGTATTGAGCGTATCACCACCAAAGCGCTGCTGGACCTTACCATCGGGATGGCTAGATATTTCAACCATGCATTCGCCAATAATCCCTATATTGATGTTTGGCATTACAATGTCACTCCTTTCTTCCAGATGGCCACTTCACGAATATCATTTTTCTCATTACAGGTTTGTTGGCCGTTGACGATATTAACCAGTAATTTTACAAAATTATCGTGAGTTTGCTGCATCGTGGCATTACCAACGAGCACACCGGCATCAAAGTCGATCCAATGCTTCTTCATTTTCGCTAATTCTGAGTTGGTGGAAATTTTTAAAGTGGGTACAAAACCACCATAAGGCGTGCCACGTCCGGTGGTAAATAACACCATGTGACAACCCGCCGATGCTAACGCACTGGTGGCTATGGGATCATTTCCCGGCGCATCAAGAAGATGTAACCCAGGATTGGTGATACGTTGACCATAATGAAGTACCGCTTCTACTTGGCTAGTACCGGCTTTTTGGGTACAACCGAGTGATTTATCTTCCAGCGTCGTGATGCCACCGGCCTTGTTACCTGGCGATGGATTTTCATAAATTGGTTGGTTATGGTCTTTGTAATAACGCTTAAAATTATTAACCATATCCACTAAATCGCTAAAGGTTTTTCGGTCTTTACAGCGCGACATGAGAATAGTTTCGGCGCCAAACATCTCTGGTACTTCCGTCAGAACAGTGGTACCACCTTGTGCGATCAAGAAATCGGAAAAACGCCCCAACAATGGATTTCCGGTGATCCCAGACAAGCCGTCGCTGCCTCCACATTCGAGGCCAAACTTCACTTCAGCTAACGTACCTGCTTCGCGTTTATCGTGTTTAATCTTGGCGTAGATTTCTTCGAGTAGTTCAAGACCAGCTTCGACTTCATCTTCTACTTGTTGGGTGATGAGGAACTTAGTTCGAGTCTCATCTAGCTCTTCTAGCCCTTCTTTAAACGCTGCCAGTTGATTATTTTCACAACCTAAGCCGACAACTAATGAACCACCGGCATTTGGATGCATCACCATGTTTTGCAATAGTACGCGTGTCGTCGCTAAGTCATCACCAAGCTGAGAGCAGCCAAACTGGTGAGGGAAAACGTGGACGCCGTCTATTTCTAAATCTGGGTGTCTGGCTAAAAAACGTTTTGCCATCTGTTCGATCATACCGTTGACGCAACCGACCGTTGGGATTAACCAAATCTCATTACGGATCCCGACGTTGCCATTGTCACGGCGATAAATATTGACCGGTGGTGAATCATAAACCGGCAGGGCGCTAATAGGCTCCGGCTGATATTGATATTCTAATTCATCGCTTAAGTTGGTTTTAATACAATGGGTATGTACCCACTGGCCTTGGCTGATAGCCTCTAGGGCATAACCAATCGGCGAGCCATATTTCATCACCTTAATGCTTTTGTCGATATTTTCCAGGGCCACTTTGTGGCCCTTGGTAATATCTTCTGTCACCGTGATCGCCAGTCCTTCGACGTCAAGTGTCTCACCAGAAGTGAGAGGACGCATTGCAATGGCGACGTTGTCGCTTGGGTGGAGCTGAATTAATGCTTTCATGACGTTATTCACCTAGTACTTGCGTCAGTACAGTCTCGACGTCACCATTGAGCATCGCACTAAGGTATTCGCTGACTTGTGCGGTTAATCCGTCAATTTCATTGAGATCTTGCTCCCAATGCCATGTAGCACCAAGGACACCGCGAGCCACTTGTTCAGTCGATTGTGTGCTCTGGTAATCACCCCATAAGATTGAAAACAGTGATAACCACTCTGAGCTGTCGGTTAATTCGATCGCTTTATCGTTACGTACGCCGCGATAAAATAAAATTTGGCCAGCGATCGCTAGTGAAATCATGTGTGGTAACGCTTGTTCTTGCACGACGTATTTTAGCAACTGTGGTAATAAGCGAGTCTTAAGCTTAGTCATCGAGTTTAACGATATCGCCATTAGATAATGGCAAATGTATGGATTGCTAAAACGTTTTAATACGTCATTGGCAAATGATTCCAATTCGTTTTGTGGCAAATCGAGTGTTGGAATGATTTCTTTAAAGATCAATTGTTGTAAATAACGCTCAAAAATAGGTGATTGCAGCGAGTCATAAACGGTATCGATATTAGCCATGTACGCTAATGGTACCATCGCAGTGTGGGCACCATTTAAGATGGCAACTTTACGTTGTTTGTACGGCGTAATGTCATCGACAATCTTAATGTTAAGATCGCTACCTTCAAGGCACAACAGTTCACTGAGGTGGCTAGGTCCTTGGATCACGAAAAGATGGAAATGCTCGGCAGTGACCATGAAGTTATCTAAGTAGCCCAGCGTCTTTTGCAATTCGCTATGCTCGTCACGTGGAAATCCTGTCACAATGCGGTCAACTAAGGTTGAACAGAAGCTGTTAGCCTCATTAAGCCACACGACAAATGCAGGTTCTAATTGCCATAATTTACAATACTGGAAGACGATCTCTTTGAGCTTTTCACCATTGTAATCAATTAATTCACAAGGAATAATGACTAAACCACTTTCCTTTGAGCCTTTAAAGAATGTAAAGCGATGGTGTAACCATTGAGTTAATTTAGCAGGAAACGCTTTAGCAGGCGCATCGGTTAGCTTGTCAGTATCTATATACTCGATGCCAGCTTCGGTGGTATTTGAAAAAATGATCTTAAGATCAGGGTTCTCCGCTAACGCCATGTACTTATCGAATGCTTTATAGATCGGTATTTCTTCATTAATACAACTAATGATACGATTTTGGGCAACGGCGTTGCCTTCTTCGTTGATACCACGAATGATGGTGGTGTATAAGCCATCTTGCTCGTTTAGTAAGGGTAGAGCGTCATAGTCAATCGGACGAATAACGGCAATCCCTGCACCTAAGTCGCTGGTTTCATTCAAGTGATCTATTTGCCAGTCAACAAAAGCACGTAAAAAATTGCCTTCACCGAACTGCATGATTTTGGTTGGGTATTTATTTTTATTATTGTTTGTTCTGTTTAATAATTGCATTTACATTGCCCTTCTTGACTATTTATTGGCAATACCTTACGACATTTTGCCACCGGTGGCAAATGTAATTTACTTTGTTGCTACCGGTGGCAAAAGAGGGTATTCTAGGGGCGAATTATCAGACAACTCATCACAAACCCCTTGTAATAGCGGCTTAGTGGTGCGAATTAATAAGGTATAAATACTATGGATTTATTTAATCTTGCCGGGAAGAAAGCATTAGTTACTGGTGCAAGTCGTGGTTTAGGTCAGCATATCGCAATGGGATTAGCTCAAGCGGGTGCGCAAGTGATATGTAGCAGTAGTAAAGAGGGCGGTTGTGATGACACGGTCGCTAACATTGTTGCGGCAGGCGGCGTTGCTAGCCAATACAGTGCTGATTTAGGCGATGAAACATCGGTAAAAAACTTTATCGCTAAGGTATTAGCTGATCACGAATGTATCGATATCCTTGCTAATGTTGGCGGCACTATCTTTAGAAGTCCGGCAGTCGATTTCCCATACAACGAATGGCAAAACGTGATGAAAGTTAATCTAGATGCTAGCTTTCTGCTGTCTCAAGCCGTTGCACCGGCGATGATCGCAAAGGGCGCTGGAAAAATCATTAATATCGCGTCAATGCTGTCATACAGTGGCGGCATGACGGTTCCTGCTTACACCGCTAGTAAGCATGCTATTGCAGGCTTAACCAAAGCATTAGCCAACGAATGGGCAGATAAAAACATTCAAATCAATGCTATCGCACCCGGTTACTTTAGAACCGACAATACCCAGGCGTTACAAGATGACCCAAGCCGCAATGCTGACATCGAAAAACGTATTCCGTCTGGTCGTTGGGGAGAGCCTGAAGACTTACAAGGGGCAGCGATATTTTTAGCATCAGCCGCAAGCCAATATGTTAACGGTCATATCCTTGCTGTTGACGGTGGCTGGTTAGCCAGATAATTAAGTCGTAGAGCAATCGAGCCAGGCGAAGATCTGGCTAGAGAAAATCACACTAAGAAGAGATGTTTATGTTTACAGAATTTGAAAACCGTTATGCAGTTGGTCCCAACGAAGTAAAAGGGTATGACACGACCCAACTAAGAGATGAGTTTCTCGTTGATAAGTTGATGCAGCAGGGCAAAGTTTATTGGGTTTACACGCATTATGAACGTTTTATGGTCGGTAGTGCCGTGCCAGTAGCCACGCCATTGACCCTTGAAACGTTGGATGCACTTAAAGCCCCACATTTTCTGTATGGTCGTGAGATCGGCATTATTAACGTCGGTGAATCAGGTACTGTTACCGCCGATGGCAATACTTATCAGCTTGGACACAATGACGCATTGTATTTAGGTCGTGGCAATAAAGCGGTGATATTTAGTAGCGATAATCCAAATGCTCCGGCTAAGTTCTACTTAAATTCAGCGCCTGCTCACCAAGCATACCCGAATAAATTGGTGACTAAAGGTGAAGCGAATGTGCTGCATATGGGGGCACTCGAAACCTCAAATGAACGTGATATCAACCAAATGCTGATTAATACTGTGGTTAAAACCTGTCAGTTACAAATGGGATTAACTTGTTTAAAATCAGGGAGTGTTTGGAACACCATGCCAGCGCATCAACATGATCGCCGTAATGAAGTGTATTTCTACTTCGACGTTCCAGAGCAACAAGCCGTGTGCCACTTTATGGGAGAACCGCAAGAGACACGTCATATTTGGGTTCACAATGAGCAGGCCGTTATTTCTCCACCGTGGTCAATTCATTCTGGCGCCGGTACGCAAAACTATAGCTTCATTTGGGGCATGGCTGGCGAAAATCTTGATTACGACGATATGGATAAATTTCAACCAGACTCGCTAAGATAATCCCGCTAAAGTCACTTGGCTGGGTTGTTTGTTATGCACAAAACTAATAATAAGTGGATACGATAAAGATGAGAATTTCGGTAACAATCATCTCGCTGCTAGCAGTCATCGCCTTAGGCGGTTGCTCAGCAGAGCGGGATAAGGTTCGTTTAACACTCGGACATACGCTAGATACTAAACATGTAGTACACCAAGCCATGGAGTTTATGGCGAAACGGCTAGATCATCATTCTGGCGGCACGATGGAAGTGGTGATTTATCCTGGTGGCCAGCTTGGCTCTGAACGTGAAATGATAGAACTGCTTCAAATCGGTAGCTTAGCGATGACCAAGGTATCGGCAAGCCCACTTGAAGGGTTTGTTCCTGAAATGAAAATTTTTAGTATCCCTTATTTAATTCGCGACCGTGAACATTTTTGGCGTGTGCTAAATGGCGATATTGGTCAAGGACTACTAAAAAAGACAGAAACTGCACGGCTCAAAGGCATGGGATATTATGATGCTGGGAGTCGCAGCTTTTATACCACCGATGGCGCGATAAACTCGCCGCAGGATTTAATCGGTAAAAAGATTAGGGTGTTAAACAGCCCTACGTCGGTCGCTACGGTACAGGCGCTAGGCGGCGCGGCAACCCCAATTGCTTGGGGAGAGTTATACGCGGCGTTACAACAAGGAGTAGTCGATGGTGCGGAGAACAATCCACCGAGTTATTACTTATCCCGTCATTATGAAATTGCCAAATTCTATAGTTTAGATGAGCACACCTTCGTGCCAGATATTATTCTGGCAAGCCTACCGGTGTGGCAATCCTTAAATACTCAGCAACAGCAATGGCTCAGCGCGGCAATGGCCGACTCAATCGAGTTTCAAAAATCACTATGGCAGGAAGCGTCAGATGAAGCGCTTGCCGCAGTGATTGCTGCTGGCGTTACCGTAGTCTACCCCGATAAGAAGGCTTTCCAAGCCCAAGTTGTCGATTTTCATGCGTCTTTTGCCGATAGCCCAGTTGCTGCGCAAATTGTGAAAATTAAACAGATGTAGGCGGAGTAAGTTATGCGTTCATTGATTTTAGTAATAAATACAGTACTCGAAAAAGTACTGATCATGGCGATGATAGCGATTGTTGTTACCGTGTCATGGCAAGTTTTCTCTCGTTTTATTCTTCAGGAGCCGAGTTCTTTTACCGAAGAATTGGCCCGTTTTCTATTGATTTGGATTGGAATTTTAGGCGCTGCTTATGCCTATAGGACAAAAGCACATTTGGGGTTGGATTTACTGGTGGAAAAACTACAAGGCACCCAGCAAAAGGTCGTTCGTTTGCTGATTGAAATGTTAGTGATGGTGTTTGCAGGCAGTGTGATGGTTTACGGTGGCGGCTTATTGGTGATGATGACCTTAGAGCTAAAACAAACATCAGCGGCGCTAGGCTTTAACATGGGTGTGGTCTATTCCGTTATCCCGTGTTCTGGTCTGTTAATTTTGATGTATTGCATTGATAACTCGATTAGTATTTATCGCTCGCAATCAGTGCAAGGAGAATAATCATGGACATGACTGCATTAATATTATTGATAAGTTTCTTTATTTTACTGTTTTTGAATGTGCCAATTTCGGTGTGTATTGGCTTAGCGACGATACTATCGTTGTCAATGCATATGGATTTTACGCCGGCGGCGGTGACCGTTGCTCAGCAAATGGCTGGCGGCATCGATAGTTTTGCCTTGCTCGCTATCCCATTCTTTATTCTGTCTGGGTTGATTATGGGGCGTGGTGGCATCGCCAAGCGTCTTATCGAATGTGCGATGGCCTTAATTGGTTCATTACCAGGTGGACTCGCGTTAGTTAACGTTGTTTCTTGTATGCTGTTTGGTGCCATCTCTGGCTCGGCAGTAGCAGCCACATCGGCGATTGGCAGCTTTATGGTGCCTGAGATGAAGAAACATGGTTACGATCCTAATTTCGGTGCCGCAGTGACGGCCGCCGCTGCGACCACTGGCATGTTGATCCCGCCAAGTAATATCTTAATAATCTATGCGATTGCCAGTGGTGGTGTTTCTATCGCCGCACTCTTTGTCGCAGGCTATGTGCCAGGGATTTTAGTTGGATTGGCCTTGATGGTGGTATGTTCTATTTATGCAATTAGACACAACTATCCGGTGTCGGCACGGTTACCGCTTAAAGTGGCGTTGGGCAAAATATTCGCCGCATTACCGAGCCTACTGTTAGTCTTTATTGTGATTGGTGGCATCATCGGCGGCATATTCACGGCGACAGAAGCCGGCGCTATCGCCGTAATTTATGCGTTGTTGTTATCGGTGGTGGTCTATAAAGAAATCGACTTCAAGGAATTACCTAGTTTATTGCTAAAAGCCAGTGAAACAACGGCGATTGTGATGCTAATTATTGCGGCATCATCGGCAATGTCTTGGTTGTTGTCCTATACTCATATTCCGCAAACAATCAGTGATTTCTTTTTAACCTTAAGTGATAACCCACTAATCGTGCTGTTGCTGATCAACCTCATTTTGATATTGGTGGGGGCATTTATCGATATGACGCCAGCCGTATTGATTTTCACCCCAATATTTTTGCCAGTGGCGATGCAATTTGGGATGTCGCCGATTCAATTTGGTGTGATGATCGTATTAAACCTATCGATTGGGTTAGTATCGCCCCCCGTAGGTAGCGTATTGTTTGTGAGTTGTGCGGTGGCAAAAACATCGATCCATAAGATTATTAAACCAATGTTGCCTTTGTATGCGATGATGTTTTTAGTGCTGATGTTGGTAACATATGTACCTCAAATTAGTGAAGCGTTACCACGTTTCTTTGGTTTGATAAATTAAGATTATATTGTCTTTTTTAGGTTAATAAATTATGGTGTGCGGTCGAGCGCAGCGGAAGCTGTAGCTCGAATTTTTTATTTTTAGCGTTCCTTATTGAGAAGAACTTTGATGCAAGACAAAAACATCACTATTAATGACGTAGCAAGAATCGCAGGCGTTTCAAAACGCACGGTGTCGCGAGTAATAAACCGATCACCACTGGTGGGGGAAAAAACCCGAGAAAACGTTGAACAAGTGATAAAAGAGGTCAACTTTATACCGGACAAGCAGGCGCGCGGTTTAGCGTCGAGCCGTTCTTATTTATTGGGATTAATTTACGATAACTTCGATCCGCTGTCGATTATGCAAGTACAGTGTGGAGCCCTCGATGTTTGTGGTGAATTAGGCTATGAATTGGTCGTCCATCCGTGTGATACCAGTAAGGGTGACTTTATTGAAAGCTGTTTGTCGTCTATAGCGCGCTCTAAACTTGATGGCGTGATAATTTTACCGCCAATCTCCGAAAATAAAGAATTAGCAGCGGCATTGCGCGAAGCGGAAATTCCCTATGTGCGTATCGCGTCAGTGGATTTTGATGATGCTGACAATATAGTGGTCTCCGATGAACGCGCGGCGATGAAAGAGATGGCTATTCATTTCACTGAATTGGGCCATACCGATATCGCTTATATTTCAGGTCCATTGCATTACCGTTCATCAACAGAGCGGATGGAAGGTTTTTTGTCACAGCTTAAGAACTCAGGAATTACCATTGCTAGTGATAATATCCGTGAAGGTAACAACAGTTATGACAGTGGCATAGCATGCGCTACAGCGTTGTTGTCAGGCACTAAACGTCCAACAGCTATCTTAGCCAATAATGACGAGATGGCGGCTGGTGTCATTAGAGCTGCCCACGAATTGGGAATTAAGGTGCCTGAGCAATTGTCCGTTGCTGGATTCGATGACAATGTATTAGCATCGCGCTTGATCCCGTCGCTGACGACGATTCAGCGTCCGATTGGTAACATGGCAGCCTTAGCGACACAACGACTGATTAATCGCGTGCAAAGCGAGCACAGCATGCCTCTGAGGCTTGATGTTGAGCTAGCGCCACACATCATCGTTAGAGAGTCTACTGCTAAGATTTAATCTAGCTAGGCATAAAAAAACCGGTAAACATCTCATGTTTACCGGTTTTTTATTATGCCAAGTTTAATCTATTAGGCGCTCAAAAGTTTATATGCCTAATGGCAACGGTTTTTCGACTTCTTTTGAGCCTAATAATCGATGGATCTCAATGCCTGCAAGTATCAAGGGACCAGTGCCTTTAGGGTCGTTGTTGAACACTGGCTCACTCATGTAATAGTTGTAGCTTCCATCTCGACCAAACCCTAACCCTGCGACTAAGCACTGATTAGTCATACTGACCTTTCCATCGGTGTGGACCAATACGAACTCGTTAATTAGGCCGTTAAATGCATCGGTCGCATTCGTTGTATATTTCGATGGTAGGTAGCCCTTATTGATGGCTTTAGCCAAAAAGTAGGCATACATCGCGGTAGCACTTGATTCGCGATAATTGCCGATGGCATTAGGTCTATCCATGATTTGCCACCAAGTTCCGGTCTCAGGATCTTGAACATCAACCACACTTTGCGCCAGTTCGTTGACCATGCTGATTAGTCGTTGACGCTGACTAACGTTTTCAAGTGGAATGTAATCGAGCACATCGACTAGCGCCATTGCTAACCAGCCTTGACCTCGAGCCCAATGCAACGCGGATAGTCCAGTTTTTTTATTAGCCCACTCTTGTTGTTTTAATTCATCCCACGCGTGAAAATAGAGACCGTTTTCAGGGTTTCTTAGGTATTTACGTGATAGCTCAAATTCATTGACCACTTCTTCTAGTGTTTCATCACGCTGGTGTTTATCTTCGAACATTGTGGCATATTCGGCAAGATACGGCATGCCCATGTAAACACCGTCAAGCCAGATTTGGCTGGTGTATTTCTTCTTGTGCCAGAAAGCTCCTTCTGTGGTACGAGGATGCTTTTCAAGCTGGTGACGTAGAAACTGCGCCGCTTGCTGATACTTCTTGTCTTTGGTTTGCTGATAAAGACGTAAAATATTACGGCCAGGAGCAATGCTATCTATATTGTAACTTTTCGGTGAAAATCGCTTGATTCCCCCCTGTTCAGTAACAAAACTACCGGTAACATGCGCAATGACATTGAGATACTTCTCATCGCCAGTTACGCGTCCTAGCTCATCATAAGCGAACGGCAAAAGGCCAATAATATCGTATTCAAATTTAGGAGCTCGTTGGCGATTTATGTCCCAGCCAGCGTAGTGATAGTTTAGGGTCTTTCGCGCTAACTCTGAATCCGCTAGGCGGGTGCTCCATTGCAACGCCGATTGTGCTGTCAATGGTTGCGACTTGGCGGCTAAGCTTAATGCCGTTTCAATGCGCAGGCGAGGGCGTATCGTCAGTTTTTCTGTTTCTTGGTTAAGGTAGTTAACGAAATCTTGTTTGGTCGCGATGCCACTTTCTGGCTGCCATACTGCCGCAAAAAAATACTCGACTCGTTGCTGGCCGGGAGCCCCTTTAGGTTTAAGCAGCGCGAGATAATTCTTTTGATCTTGGGTCGCTTCTATCAATTGGTTCTTCTTGAAGAATACCGCCATCCCAAGCATCGATTTGTCTAGGCTTTGTTGGCCCCAGCTGGCGATGTAGGTGTAGGCATCTCCTGCGATATTTTGGTTTCCCACGATGAGTTCGGTGTCTTTATGCTTAACAATACCTGCCGCTATGGCGGGTAAGTCTTTACCCAGTGCTAGATTGAGTTTGGCGAGGCGACTTCCGCCAAGCATGCTGATGTTGCTGGTGATATCTTGTCGATTTATGCTGTTTTTCCAACCAAAATAATCAATTTTAATACGTGAGCGTAGATCGCCATTCTCGCTGATATTGGCTTGCCAGCTGTCGACTTCATTGACCAAAGATAATTGTTGGTCGTTCCAAAGACCAAAACCGCCAGCGCCCAATGAGCTGCCAACTTTTAAAATATCCATGCCCCAAGGCTGCATATGATGATAAGAGTCATAGCCATCAACGCCTACTTTTTGCAACGCTGGTTTACGGGTGGTTTTACCAAAAATATCGAAACCGTTACGCCAATCTAAATAGATCCGGTAGCCGACTTTATCTGACTCAATCCCAGGGCCTTCATAGCGGATCCAATTTGAATGATCGGTGTAATGTGCTGGTGGTGTTAATGATTGTACATTTTCAAATTGCCCACCGACATACTGCTTAAATTGCGTATCTGGATATTTAGCGTGAGATTGCCATTGGCCGCCCACTTTGTGAGATATTTCAGCCTGAGTAAGTTTGTTACTGACTAAAGCAGCATTATCGCGCGCTCGCTCAATCGATAACGTAACCGTTTTACCTTTCGCTAAATCGACTAACACTAATAGGCTGTCGTTTTCGCCATCATAATCACTGTCGATATGTTGATAGGCTAGCTTAGTGTTACCAACCGCAACTGATATATCCGCTAGTTCTCGTTGTGAAGCCACGCCTAAGTCGGCGTAGGAAAGGGTAATTGGCTCTTTCGCTCGTGCAAACATTGAAGGATTAGCGATCTCAATCGTTGCGATATCTGTTGGGATGGGCGTAGATGCCATCGGCGTTTGCTGCTCGTTGCTACAATTGCATAGCAATAAGGTACTGGCTAGGACTACGCTTGCTTTGTGCAAGTTAGCTATTATTGTCATCGTAGTTGTTCCTTTATAAGTTGTTCCTTTACAAATTGTTAGGCTCGCCCCAGCGATTGGCGCGAACCTTTGCGGTTATTTATTCAATTTGTATGCTTTTTTCACTAAGCCATACGTTAGTTGATACGCTAAATCTTGCGCCTCAGCTAAGGTTATTTGCTTGTTGGTCACTAGCTCTGCGAGATAGCGACAATCGACACGACGTGCAACATCATGTCGAGCAGGGATCGATAAAAACGCACGCGTATCATCATTAAAGCCAACGGTATTATAAAATCCGGCCGTTTCAGTCGCTTGTTGTCTAAAACGCAACATGCCAGCAGGGCTGTCATGGAACCACCAAGCTGGACCAAGCTTTAAACTAGGATAATGACCTGCTAATGGTGCGAGTTCGCGACTGTAAGTCGTTTCATCTAACGTGAATAAGATGATGCTTAGTTTGCTGTTATTACCAAATTTTGCAAGTAACGGTTTGAGTGCATTAACATATTCTGTTTGCGACGGAATATCAGCCCCTTTATCACGACCGAAAGTATCGAAGATTTTTTTGTTGTGATTACGATGTGATCCTGGGTGAATTTGCATCACCATACCATCATCAATACTCATCTTTGCCATCTCGGTGAGCATTTGCCCTCTAAACAATTCCTGTTCATCTTCGCTTGCAGTGAGAGCTATACAGCGAGCGAAGAGTTTTTCACATTCGTTAATGCTGAGATCGGCTGTTAGTGCTGTTGGATGACCATGGTCAGTAGCGGTTGCACGGCCATGAGTTTGAAAGTATTGACGGCGAATTTTGAGAGCCGCTAAATATCCTTGCCAAGTGCCGGTTTTCTGTTGGGTTAACTCACCGAGCTCAACAATGTTTTGGACAAAGTCTTCTCGGCTGGCATCGACGACATCATCGGGGCGAAATGTGGTGATAACGCGTTGTTCAAAGGGGGTGCCTTTAAGCGCTTTGTGGTAACTCAAATCATCCAATGCACCTTCGGTGGTTGCAATTAGCTCGATGTTAAATTTATCCATCAGCGCTTGTGGCGTAAATTGTGGCGTCGCTAACTGTGCGGTAATATGTTGATAGTAACTTTGGGCATTACTACTGCAAAGTTTTTCAGTTAAGCCAAAGATGCCGTTAAATACTGAGTCTAACCAATAGCCGCTAGGCGTCCCTGTTAATAAATAGTAGTTATCGGCAAAGATTTGCCAAATATGCTGTGGATCAAGATCATCTGGAGCGTTAGCATCACCCTGTTCGCCTTGTTGTGGAATGCCTAAATCAGCCAGTTCAATACCTTGACTGTAAAGCATTCTAAAGACGTAGTGATCAGGCTTTATGAACATTTCGGTGGCATTACTAAAGTTTTTGTTCTCTGCAAACCAGCTAGGATCGGTGTGACCGTGAGGGCTCACAATCGGTAAATCTTTAATGTCTGCGTAAAGCTGGCGTGCCACCGCAATAACATTTTCATCACTTGAAAACAGTCTGTCGGGATGAAGTGATAACGGCGCTGCTGTGTTGGTCATGATATTCCTTAAATATGTTAGCCCGGCCTTTGCAGGGCTAATGTTCACTGTGGCGTAGCCACCACAGTTATGTGTTTAGTTGAATTGATTTCGCGGTGGTGACTTGGCCGTTAATCTGAACGTTATCGAACGACAGGCGCTTAACTTGGCTAACGATAGATTGGTTCTTGGTGTGAATAAACTGGCTATTTGCGATGTGGATGTCGGTGATAGGTGCGCGTTCAAAACCTTGTAGATAGAAAGCTTTATCTAACACGTTTTGGCACACTAAATTATCGATAGAGATGTCACGCACAATAGGATCAAAGCGCCCAGCATCACCTTCTTCATAAAAGAAGTTAATAACCACGGCATTGATCACTGTACCGACTTCAATATTACGAATACGGATGTTTTCGATCACGCCACCGCGCACTGAATTGGTTTTTATGCGGATCGCCCGCTCTAAGTTTTCACTGCTCATGCGGCAATTTTCAACATAGACGTTTCGAACGCCACCGGAAATTTCACTACCAATAACAACGCCGCCGTGACCATCCATCATTGTACAATTGGCGATGACGATATTTTGGCAAGGTGTCGCGATACGACGACCATCGGCATTTCTACCGGATTTTATTGCGATGCAATCATCACCTGTATTAAAAATACAGTCTTCAATCAGGACATAATTGCAAGATTCTGGATCGCAACCATCTGAGTTTGGACCGTGACTTAAGAATGACACACCCTTTACCGTCACATGCTGACATAGCACCGGATTAACTAACCAAAATGGTGAGTTCTTGATCGTGATGCCTTCAATGAGTACATTTTCACAGGCGTATGGCTGAATAAATGGCGGACGTAAATAGGCGCCATCGCCATAGCTTCGCTGTGATACTGGTACGGCATTCTCTGCATCTTGCATCAGTTTTTGTCGGGCTGGCTTTTGATCTTGTCCAGGAATGAGATCCCAATGCTGATGTGAATGTTTTCCCTTCCAAGGCCACCAATGTTGCTCGTCTGCCATGCCATCGAGTGTACCAGCGCCGGTAATGGCAATGTTTTTTTGCTGATAGGCATAAATTAATGGTGAATAGCTCATTAGCTCTAGCCCTTCCCAGCGGGTAAGTACTTCGGGTAAATAATGCGAAGGGTCAGTGATAAATTCAATCACACTGTCTTTTTCTAAATGGAGGTTAACATTAGAGAGTAAATGGATTGGTCCACATTTATAGGTCCCAGCAGGCACAACGACCTTACCGCCACCGAGCGCATGACACGACTTTATCGCCTTATCTATTGCCAATGTACAGTCGAATTCACCACCGCTGATTGCGCCGTGCTCAGTGATCAATATCTGTCTGTCTGCAAATTGCGGGCGGATGATCTTTGATCTAATCTGATCTGCTTTTATCCAATCGCTATCGGATGCTGATACCGAACCTTGACTGCATGATATTAGGCCGCTAGCTGGTGCTAGGCAGGCTCCCAGTGACATTGCTTTTACTAATAATCGTCTGCTTTGATCCATAATTAAAGATACTCAATTATACCAACCTGATTAAATAACGGCGCAGTTGTACCAGTTTATCTTTCCTGCGCACAACAAGAGCGCTGACTTAGTCAGGTTGGAATTCACTTATATTTTACCGATAACGTTGTTTTTATTCATATCTGCCACCGGTGGCATTTGTGGGTAAAAATTAACACTTAACCCTTGTTGCTGTCAATTGCTTTATTACTGGTAACAGCGTAAAGCGCACGGCAAGCGCATTATAATTATCGCATGCCAGCATCCATACATATTACGAAAAACCGCCGTAAATCCATCATGGAGGCTTATTTTTCGTCTCGGCAATATGCTCCAGGCATTGCCCTAACGTAACCATCCAAGGTTAAGCATGAAAAAGATGTTTTTCTTCACATGCACAGAAACTGGCAATTTACCTATTCAAGCTCTATAGCCTAAAATTTACAGAACAATTAAATGACGAAAATCAGAGCTTAGAGCGAAACAAAACCATGTATCTTTGATACAAGGAAGTTTGTGTAGCAGTGACGTATTCACGCGTTTTTCGACATTCAAAGGAATATTTTGTTGGAACAGCTAAGATTAAATTAATACGCCCTTGCCGTGGCGAAAAGCGTCTCTGATGTATGCTGATGGAGAATAAGCACTACGGCTGGATAGACTCCGTAGTATTCCAATGTGCAGCACTAATAGTACTGTTATATTTTTCATCGCCAATTGAGACATTAACTAATGACATATTCTTGATATGTTCAAGCTTGAAATGATGGTCAGCTTGTTTGACGGTCACATTACGTAATGTGATATCACTGATTTCAAAGCCTGCATAGGCATGTGCTTCGAACACGGTGCCAGCTTTTTCAACCGTAATATTCTCAAAAGTGATATGACGATATATCGACGGATGCCCGCCTTCAATGACACCTGGATAGTTTAATTGAAACCAAAAAATCTCATCAAAACTGGCGATTTTCATATTTGAAACCCAAATATGTTCAACGATACCACCGCGATCTAATGACCCTTTAAAACGTATGGCTGCTTTACCGTTGCGTAAGATATTGTTGTGGAAGTAGACATAGCTAATGCCACCAGACATCTCACTGCCTAGACCAATGCCGTCTTCGCCGCCCATGTCATTATTGCGCACAACAATATATTTACTCGGCTTGGCGATGTCACGACCGTCTTTATCACGGCCAGATTTAATCACGACGGCATCATCGCCGGTTCTAAATAAGCTATCCTCGACCAAGACATAAGTGCTCGATTCGATATCGATGCCGTCGTTATTACCACGGTGACTATCAACCGTAATGTTCTGTACCGTTGCATGATCGGTATAGACCAAGTGGTTAACCCAAAATGGCGAATTCTTGCTGGTATAATCTTGCAGTAATATGCGTTTGGCATTAAAAAATTGAATGAGGGGAGGGCGTAAGAAATGGCCTTGACCAAACTGGCGCTGCTCGACCGGAGTGCCGTCTATGCCCATGACTCTTAAACGATTCATGTCTGGCCGTTGTTTGAGATACCATTGGTGAAATTCACTATCTTGATTACCGTCAATGATGCCTAATCCAGTGATAGCGACATCATGAACATCGCTGGCATAAATCAGTGGTGAATAGCCATAGACCTCTGTGCCTTCCCAGCGTTGTTTTACCACAGGAAGATAATATTTTGGATCACGACCAAATAATAATACCGCGCCCTTACTGAGGTGCAGGTTGATCTTAGAACGCAACACGATAGGGCCGTTGCTTAGCCATTTACCTGCGGGAATAACGACAGTGCCGCCGCCCATTTTTACCGCATGTTCAATCGTGCTTTGAATCGACTCGTTCGTGTCGATACTGCCACCACTTTGAGCGCCAAAGTTAACAATTGAAAACTTTTTGTCAGGGATATTAGGTCGCTTAATCTCTTTAACAATCCCTGCTATTGCGGATGATGTCGATTGCGCATTGCTCACTGTTGTTAGTAGTGAGATTGCAATAATCAGAATGAGTTTGCTCCAAGATGTCATAGAAATAATCCTTATTGTTATAAAAAGTTTAAATGCGCCTTAATTATCATCAAATGGCCGTTTCCTTGCTAGGCCTGCCACCGGTGGACAATTTGCGGTTAATTTTTGTTTAAGTCAATTTTTAATTACACTTTTTTTACTTATTAGTAACAACTTGTCATTGACAAAGTCGAACCATTCTGATTAATTATGTAGCGATGCCACCGGTGGCAAGTTGAAAGATTTAATCATCTGGTCATTTGTTTCACCAAAAGGGATGCCTATTAATAAGGCGGTCTGGCATTAACGAATTAGCGTAAGACGAGATGTAAAAAGATCAATTGTTTGGGGATTAAATACACCGTAATTTAGGATTAAATGACTGATGTATTGGTTTGTTCGGTGGTGAGTAAGCACCCAGAACATGGCAAACGTTCAAATGAAGTTCTTTAATTCGAGTGTAGCGTAATAAATTAATTAGTCAGTATAAACATCATATTAAATTAGTTAGTATGATCAATATAATAAGAAGTACGAGGATAATATGAAAAACAATAACTTTAATAAATTGTTCACCTCTATGTTCATTTTGGGTGGCCTTGCAATGGTGGCGCCGGTGCATGTTTTTGCACAAGAAAATGACAAAAAGGATCAAGCCGCGGAAGTAGAGACTATTGAAGTCAAAGGCTTTAGAGGGTCACTAAATCGCGCGTTATTTGAAAAGCGTGCGGCAGCCAATGGAAAAGACTCAATATTGTCTGAAGATATCGGTAAATTCCCAGATCTTAACCTTGCTGAATCTATTCAGCGGGTACCTGGTGTTGCGATTTCGCGTGAAGGTGGTGAAGGTCGACAAATCACGGTTCGTGGTTTAGGCCCATCATTTACACGTACCACACTAAACGGTATGGAAGTGCCAGCGAGTACAGATGGCTTGGATTCATCAGGGGGCTTTAACTCAAGCCGTGCATTTGATTTTAACGTATTTGCTTCTGAACTGTTTAAGCAAATCGATATTCAAAAATCGCCAACCGCATCGGTTGAAGAAGGTGGTATCGCGGCAACAGTTGACCTTTATACTGGTAAGCCTTTCGATAACCCAGGACTGCACTATGCAGTTGCTGGACAAGTAGGTTATAACGATTTAACCGAAGCTAATGACCCTCGTTTCTCATTAATGCTCAGTAACACCTTCATGGATGAGCGTTTAGGTTTCCTTATTTCGGTGGCTAGCACTGAACGTACCGTACGCCAAGAAGGCTATGGTACGGTACGTTGGACCACGCCTGAGAAGAACGGTCGTGAATGGGCTGATACGACTAACACGGTCGTTAATGGCACGCCAAATGTTGGTACTTGTGAAACCGGCGAACTTAATTGTTTATGGACACCACGTCTGCCTCGTACCGATTACTTTGGTAATGACCAAGAGCGTTTAGGTGTTACGACTGCATTACAATTTAAAGCGACAGAAGACTTAACCTTAACCTTTGATTATGTTCATTCTAAACTTGAAAATTATCGTGAAAGCTTAAATTACTTTGAAATGTTCCGTAATGAATATGACGGAATAACACCGACTGAAATTACGCTTGATTCGACTGGTCGTTACATCGAAGCGGGTACATTTGAAGGGATTTATGCTCGTTCTGAGAGTCGTTTAACCAAATCTGATACTGAGTTTGACCAATATGTGCTCTCGGCAAACTATAACTTATCAGATTCTGTGACGATTGATGCGATGTATGGCCACGCAAAATCGACTTTCCGTGTTGAACAATATCGCTTTAATATGACAACTGCCGATAGCCATACTTTCAGTTATGACTTTAGAGAAAACGCTAACGTCTCAACGTTAGACTATGGTTATGATCATATGGATCCAGATGCCTTTATTTTCTCTGGCCCAACGATTCGTTCAAATGATGCAGTACGTGAAAATGATACCTTCAAACTAGACGTGACGTGGGAACAAGACGACTATACAATTAAAACCGGTTTAATCGCTAATAATCGCGAAGTAAGTACCTTAGAATCAAACATTGCTGATCGCACAACACCGGCAAGTACTGCTGGTCTAACACGTTCTGTACCTGTTGATAATTATGGTACTGGTCTTGATGCGCCTGCTGGTTTCCCAACTGACTTTATCGTGGTCGATTTTGATAAAGCCATCGCTGCCTATCAATTGGGTGCCTGGGAACCGGATCTAAACGACGGTCAAACATGGGATGTTGAAGAAAAAACGTTGGGTGCTTATGTTGAGTTTGATTCAACGTATGAAGTTTCCGATATGCCATTGCGTGTTAATCTAGGTGTTCGTGG
>Ga0209292_1002536_pt1 | contig 20947 bp, 22 predicted proteins | sample GOMGulsemesocosm_2_FD_184634 | JGI IMG/M metagenome (GOLD analysis project Ga0209292, IMG submission 184634) | Methane-oxidizing microbial communities from mesocosms in the Gulf of Mexico - GOM9C Gulf of Mexico (SPAdes) (version 2) | ecosystem: Environmental > Aquatic > Marine > Cold seeps... | reverse complement strand
CATTTTCCAAAGCCTTTTTTAATATTTCATAACATCTTAACCCATAAAGCCGACAACCTGTATATAGCCATCCATATAGATAACTATATACAATAATAGTCAATAATTAAACATCAGTTAACAACTCTACAAAGTCTCTAATTTCGCATACGACAGCATAAGCCACTTTAAACCAGCGCTTTGGAAATTAATTTGTACTCGCTCTTGCGCGCCATCGCCGTCTACTTGCAATACTACCCCCGCGCCAAACTTCTCATGACTAACCCGCTGACCAATTTTATACTTGCCACTGGTTCCTAAAGTGCTGGGTTTGGCGGTTTTTCGCATCGAGCCGATTTTCGGTTGCGTAATGTTGGCTCGCACACGAATCTCTTGTAAAAATTTAGGCGGTATTTCTTTTAAAAAACGCGAGGCACGAGGATGGGTTTCTTTACCATATAAGCGTCTGGATTCGGCTTGGCTCATGAATAAATGTTTCATTGCACGGGTCATACCGACATAACAAAGACGACGCTCTTCTTCTAAGCCTGCAATATCATCTACTGAACGCTGAGAAGGAAATAAGCCTTCTTCGAGACCCACCATAAACACCATCGGAAATTCTAAGCCTTTTGCCGAATGTAAAGTCATCAGTTGCACACACTCTTCAAAGTCATCCCCTTGAGTATCACCCGACTCTAAGGCGGCATGAGATAAAAACAGTTCCACTTCACTCAGCCCTTCTTCATTGTTTTCATCAAAATAAAACTGCTTAGCGGCATTAACCAATTCTTCTAAATTTTCAACACGGGTTTCGCCTTTATCGCCCTTTTCTTTTTTATAAAAAGCAATCAAACCACTTTTCTCGACCACATTTTTAACTTGTTCAAATAACGGAAGCTCTATTGATTCTTCTGCTAATCCATTAATTAACAGAATAAAACTTTTAATCGCATTTTCAGCACGAGGCGTAAAGTGATTGGCTTTTAATAAAGTAATCATCGCCGCCCATAACGTGCTTTCTTCTAATTTAGCGACCTGTCGAATTTCATCAATGGTTTTATTACCAATACCCCGCGTGGGCGTATTAATAATTCGTTCAAATGCCGCATCATTGCCTTTATAGGACATCAGATTTAAGTACGCTAAGGCATTCTTAATTTCCATGCGGTCAAAGAAACGTAAGCCCCCATACACCCGATAAGGCGTACCCGTTGCCATCAATTTTTCTTCAAACTGGCGAGATTGCGCATTCGAGCGATATAAAATGGCCACATGAGCGCGAGAATTACCTTCCGCAACCCATTTGCGAATTCGTTCCACGACAAAATACGCTTCATCTTGTTCATTAAACGCGGTATATAAAGAAATTAAATCGCCATCTTCATCTGCTGTTCTTAATTCTTTCCCCATGCGGCTTTCATTACCTGCAATTAAGGCATTTGAGGCTTTAAGGATATTTCCTGTCGAACGATAATTTTGTTCTAAACGAATCAATTGATGATTGGGGTACTGTTTCTGAAAATTAAACATATTCTCAATTTTCGCGCCACGCCAGCCATAAATAGATTGGTCATCATCTCCCACGACAAATAAATTATCTCGCCCCTCGGTCAGTAAACGTAACCACGCATATTGAATGGTATTGGTATCTTGAAATTCATCCACCAAAACCTGCTCAAAACGATTTCGATAAAAACCGAGTAATTCTTCATTATCCCGTAAGGTTTCATAGGCTTTTAATAGTAATTCCGCAAAATCCACCAAGCCTGAACGAGTACATAAAGTTTCATAAGCGGCATACACCTCAATCAATTGCTGTTGAAAAATATCATCCCCCGCGACACTATTTCTCGCGCGAATGCCTTCATCTTTTTGGGCATTAATAAACCATACAATTTGTTTCGGGGGCCAACGCTTATCATCTACCCCCATCGTTTTCATTAATCGCTTAACTAAACGCAGCTGATCTTCAGAATCAATAATTTGAAAGCCATCTGGTAAAGCTGCTTCGACATTATGCTGTCTTAAAAAACGATGTGCTAAGCCGTGAAAGGTGCCAATCCACATGGAACGCGCTGAAATATTTAATAACTCTTCAACGCGCCCACGCATTTCTTTTGCCGCCTTATTGGTAAAGGTGACAGCTAATATATTATGAGGTAACAAATTCTCTATTTTAATCAACCAAGCAATGCGATGCACTAATACGCGAGTTTTTCCACTCCCTGCCCCTGCCAACACTAACATCGACTGTGTAGGCGACGAAACCGCTTGGCGTTGCGCATCGTTTAAAGAATCAATAATTGTTGTTACATCCATTGCTTGCGAAACCTATCAAATATTTGCTAATACCTGTAATTATACCTTATTGCCTTACTCCGTATTTTTGGTATCATGCCGCCATCCTGTGCTAAAATTAAGCGGAATTTAACCCACTATCGGACTCACACAGTCCAGTCATTTAATAACTAAGAGGCAAACATTATGAGCTTTGATTTTAAACGCATGCTTAAATTTGAAATTAATATCGGAACAAAAGAAAAAAAAGCCCGTCTTTATGCAGGCAGCGCCTTACTGCTTATCTCTCTTCCTTTAGCCTCAGTGCCTTTACTTCTTATCGGTTTAGTCTTAGTTGCAACAGGGTATTCTGCATGGTGTCCTGTTTATTCTGGGATGGAAAAATCAACCGTAGAAAAATAATTTGCCATGAGGCTATGGGTTAAACAGAAACTGGATTTGCTTTAACCCATATTGCTGGTATTAAAAAAACACACTCACCATGCCTTGTAACGCGGACTCATCTTTTCCCTTAATACCATACTTATTCAACCAATAAGAGTACTCCATCCCCATATAAACAACCCCTGACTTCCAGCCAGATAACGCCCCAACATCTAATAAGATCTGTGGCTGTGCCAGCATTGTCACATTACCTTCTGCATTACTCTTACCATCTTTTATATCCACAAAGCCTTTAAATTTAAAACCAAGTTGAGCAAGATGGAAAGAATAACTCCATACAGGGGTAATTTGTACGCCATAAGAAGCAACGGCATCGTCTTTATAAGCCGCGATACTCAAACTTAAATAATCAAAATATGCATTGGCTAAATCTAAATTAACACCCCATAAATACGCCTGAAAACGACGGGATTCTGGACGGTTACTAATATTTAAGCCCAGCATAAGCGAGACATCTTTAACCACACCCCAAGCCACCTTTTTTCCAGTTATTTTACTTAAACTAAAATTTGAATACACTTCTGCATACACCTCAAAGCCTTGACTATTGTACATATCCACAAAAAAGAAATTATCCCCATATTTCCATCCATGCGCATGTTCAATGGTTACCGTACCTCGTTGTGGCTCAGAAAGAATAAAATCTCCTCCATATAATCCTTGAATATTACTGGAGGTCCACGTAAAAGGCTGCCACGCGTGTGCAGATAAAGAAAAACAGCAAAGTAATACATACAAAAACAGTTTTATCATCGGATTATAGAGAATTTGATTTAGAATAAAGAAATGTTTAATGAACAACACATAATACGTCAAAATACATGCAGAAAATACAGCATTTTTTTCAAGTAACCCTTTGGAAACCTTCTGAAGAAATACAACAAAAAACCTTTGTTATCCGTTATTTCTTTAACTACTTAAAAATAGCGACACTCTCCCTAAATGGCTTTATCAAAGACCTTGGCATACTGAGAGCTTCCGCGCTCACACTGTATACTTTATTATCCATTGTTCCCGTGATAGCCATGTGTTTTGGTATTGCCAAAGGCTTTGGTTTTGAAAAAACCTTAGAACTGTATCTGTTAGAACAAGTACCTGAACAAGATACCATGATTTTACAACTGATTAGCATGGCCAAGAATATGCTCGACACCACCAAAGGCGGATTGGTTGCAGGATTTGGGGTGGTTATTTTGTTCTGGACAGTCATTAAAGTAATTAGCAATATAGAAGAATCCTTTAACCATATCTGGAAAATTAAAAAACCACGCTCGCCTGGTCGTAAAATCAGCGATTACCTTTCCTTAATGCTGTTTGCCCCTGTATTAATGATTGCCGCGAACAGTATTAATGTCATAGTACAAGTACAACTCACTCAACTGATTAATGCCATCGCCTTACCTGGTACTTTGCTTGCCTTGCAATTACTCAGTTATTTGCCGATTATTATTTTATGGGTGTTATTCAGTTTTATCTTTATCTTTATGCCGAATACCCCCGTGAACTATCGTTCAGGTTTTTTTGCAGGGGTCATTTCAGGCACTATTTACTACTGTGTACAAACGCTTTACGTCTCTTTACAAATTGGCGTGAGCAGTTATAACGCCATTTATGGGAGTTTTGCCGCCCTGCCGTTATTTATTATTTGGCTACAGATTGCATGGGTGATTGTGCTATTAGGTTCTGAACTCAGTTATTTTCATCAGAACCTGGCATTCCACCAATTCAACTCCAAATTTAAACACTTGAGTTTTATAGCCCAAAAATCGGTCGCCTTACAAATTATGCAAACCATTATCACCCAATTCAAAAATCCAGAACAAGCAGCCTATACCGCCGAAACACTCAGTTTAGAATGCAATGCACCGATTACTATCATTCAACAAAGCCTCAATGATTTAGTCCATTGCAAACTACTAATCCCCATACAGCACTCTATAAATCCATCAATCGCGTATACCCCAAGTCGCAGTATTGATTTATTAGACGATCCTTCCATCATCGAAGCCTTAGAAAATAACGGGGAAAGCTATACAATAGTCTCTACTTCTCTTAAATCTCAATAAAAAGGTATCCAGATTATGCTGCGTATTTTATTTGTTTGTATGGGTAATATTTGTCGCTCACCCACCGCGGAAGGGGTCTTTAGTGCCTTAATCCAAAAAGAAAAACTTCAACATCTTATCGACATTGATTCAGCAGGGACACACGCCTATCATATTGATGAAGCCCCCGATTTACGCTCACAAAAAGCGGCAAAAGACCGTGGCATTGATTTAAGCACCCAACGTGCGCGTAAAGTCATTTTCGGCGATTTCGAGGATTTTGATTATCTGTTAGCCATGGATATAGAAAATTTAGCCATCCTAAAACAAGCGTGTCCTGACGCGCAGCAACATAAAGTAAAACTGTTCTTAGATTACGCGCCACATTTACCCACCAATGAAGTACCTGATCCGTATTATGGTGGAAAATACGGTTTTGAAACCGTGTTAGATTTAATAGAAGAAGCCTCTATAGGTTTTTTAAACGAGCTTAAATCCACAGGAAAACTCTCATGAAAACAACATTCAAAAGCCTTTTACTGCTTACCCTGTTATTCACCAGCTACCTAACGCAGGCACAAGAAAAAGATAAACGTATCAGTCATGTTGTGGTGGCTTGGCTAAAAGAACCCAATAACACCCAAATGCGGAAAAAATTCATCCAAGCCAGTCGCTCATTGGAAAATGTAGCAGGCGTTTTATCGCGTCATGTCAGCTCTGTAATACCCAGTAATCGCCCTATCGTGGATGACACCTTTGATGTCGCCGTCACTGTTACCTTTAAAGATAAACGCGCCTTAAAACACTATATGCAAAGTCAACAACATAAGAAAATGCTGCATGATAAACTGAAACCTTTGGTGAACCGTATTGTGGTTTATAACTTTGGCGGACAATAAGAGAGAATTCAATGGCACTTATTAGCAATACAGTTAATTATTTAGACGACGATACCTTACTGGAAGGTTTTTTTGCTTACGATGACCGATTTGAAGGTCGACGACCTGCGGTCTTAATCAGCCATGCGTGGGGAGGTCGTGATGAATTTGTGCAACAAAAAGCTAAACAACTGGCTGAGCTGGGATATTTTGCCTTTGCTCTGGATATGTACGGGAAAGGCAAGCTAGGAGAATCCTTTGAGGAAAACAGTGCCTTAATGCAGCCTTTTATGGATGACCGCGCTTTATTACAACGACGCATCAAAGCGGCATTGTATGCAGTGACCTTACTGCCTTGGGTAGATGATAAACAGATTGCTGCGATTGGCTTTTGTTTTGGTGGCTTATGCGTCTTAGATTTAGCCCGTTCAGGCGCAAATATCAAAGGAGCGGTCAGCTTTCATGGTTTATTAAATAAACCTGACTTAGCAACAGAACAGCCCGTTGTTACAGCGAAAGTCTTAGTATTACATGGCCACGATGATCCTATGACTCCCCCTGAAGTTGTTGCAGACTTTGCTCAAGAAATGAATGCCCTCAATATTGATTGGCAAGTGCATAATTACGGTAAAACACAACACGCATTTACCAACCCACAAGCCAACACGCTCGATTTAGGTTTAATTTATAACCCTATCGCTGAACAACGCGCGTGGCAAAGTATGCAAAACTTTTTGGATGAAATTTTTACGGTATAAAATACACTGAATGGAATGGCAGGCGGTATAAAATGAATAAAAGCATTAATATCACAGCTCTAGTTTGTATAACACTTTTTACCGCTTACTACCTGCAAAAAACAGACACTCCGCTGTCAGTCAAAAGCGTCACCGTTGCACACGGAAAAGTAACTTACAGTATTTCTAATACGCGAGTAGGAACGGTAAAATCCTGCCGACGCGCGTATTTAGCGCCTTCAACAGGGGGCAATGTGGCACGCTTATTTGTCAAAGAAGGCGAATATGTCAAAAGAAAACAACTATTACTTAAAGTCTGGAATAAAGACCTCAAAGCGCAAAAAAAACTGTACAACGCACAACTAAAAGTTGCCCAAGCCAAGCAACAACAAATGTGTGAATTAGCTGCAGGCGCAATGCGCGAAACCAAACGCTTACGCCCTCTCACACATATTGATCGTGTGATTTCCATTGACCAACTTGATAAAGCCGAAACCACCGAAAAAGCCACGCAAGCACAATGTCATTCGGCCAAAGCCTCTATTGAAGTTGCACGAGCGAATATAGAACACATTAAAGCCCTCATTGAACGCACACTAATTCGCGCGCCATTTAATGGAACCATTGCAGAAATCAATGCCGAACTCGGTGAATATATCACCCCTTCTCCACCGGGCATTCCAACACTTCCCCCCATTGACTTACTCGACCTAAGTTGCCTTTATATTTCTGCGCCCATTGATGAAGTGGATGCCGCGCCAATTAAAATCGGTATGCCTGTTTGTGTTAGTCTCGATGCCTTTACAGAAAAACGCTGCTCTGGAAAAGTCTCACGCATTGCGCCTTATGTGCTTGAAAAAGAAAAACAAGCGCGTACCGTGGAGGTTGAAGTAATTTTCAGCGACCCTAAAGATTTAAAAAACTTATTAACTGGTTACAGTGCCGATATAGAAATCCTGATTGCTGAAAAAGAAAACAGCTTACGCATTCCCACCGAAGCCATTATTGACACGGATCACGTATTATTCATTAACCCACAAAACCAACTGGAAACACGTTATTTTAAAGCAGGTTTAAAAAACTGGCATTTTGTCGAAGTCGTATCAGGACTTAAAGCAGGCGATAGACTGGTATTATCTGTTAATCAAGAAGGCTTAAATGAAGGGCGCACAGTGCAAATCCTGCCATGATTAAACTCAAGCAAATACAACGGACGTTTCAAGTAGGCAAACAGCAAGTACAAGCCCTACAAGCCATTAATTTACAGATTGAATCAGGGGAATATCTTTCCATTATGGGGCCTTCTGGCTCAGGAAAATCCACTCTGCTCAATATCTTAGCCTTACTTGACCTCCCCAGCTCAGGCGAATATTGGCTAAATAACCAAAACACCACCCAACTCAACGACAGCCAACTAGCCAAAATGCGCTTAGAACACATCGGTTTTGTGTTTCAGTCCTTTCATCTCATTCCACGACTCACCGCCGCAGAGAACATTGAAATGCCCATGATACTCGCGGGGATTGATAAAAAGGAACGCCAACAACGGGTTCAAGTCGCCTTAGAATCGGTAAACCTCATAGAACGCGCCACCCATAAACCCGAACAATTATCGGGCGGACAAATGCAACGTATTGCCATTGCTAGAGCAATGATTATGCAACCACAAATTCTTTTAGCCGATGAACCCACGGGGAATTTAGACAGCCAATCAGGGCAAGACATCATTCAATTGCTTGAAAGTGTGCATCAAAACAAAGTCACCTTAATTATTATCACCCACGACTCTAACATTGGCGCACGCGCCCAACGCTGTATTCAACTGATTGATGGTCAAATCACCCATGCGCTTTAATGATGTTGTGCAACAAGCCACTTGCTCAATAAAAACTCACCCTCTGCGGATTTTCTTAATTATTCTCGCCATGAGTATTGGTATTAGTTCAGTCACCGTTCTCACCGCGTTAGGGGACAGTGCTCGCCAATATGTCATGCATGAATTTGAAGCACTCGGAACTCATTTACTGATTGTCTTACCAGGGCGAACTGAAACCACAGGCGGACAGCCACCCCTTTTTGGCGCAACGCCCAGAGATTTAACCCTAGCCGATGCGCAAGCCTTATCCAGACTGTCTACCATTAAAGCGATTGCTCCAATTACCATAGGTTCAGCCCCTATTTCTGTTCGAGGATTAGAAAGAGAAGCCACCGTTATTGGTTCAACCGTCGCTCTACGACAAATTCGCCATCTTTCCTTAGCACAAGGGAAATTTCTGCCTAAAAATACAGCATCCAAAAAAGAGCGACCGATTTGTATTATTGGTCAAACCATTAAACAAGAACTGTTTGCTCAACAAGAAGCCATAGGTCAATGGTTACGCATTAGCCATCGCCGCTATCGCGTAATTGGCGTACTCGCCTCAGAAGGACAATCTATCGGAGTAGATTTTGATAATATGGTGATTATTCCTGCACAGGCGGCACAAACCCTCTTTAATACTCAAGCCCTATTTCGAATCCTGATAGAAACCCACTCTTCAAAGAGTATGCAGCAAGCCGCTAAACAGATTAAAGCCATTATTCGAGAACGCCACGAAGGCGAAGAGGATATTACACTGATTACCCAAGACAGTGTGGTTAATACCTTTAATGAAATTTTAACCACCCTTACTTTAACTGTTAGTAGTATTGCCAGTATTAGCCTGCTGGTTTCAGGTATTTTAATTATGAATGTTATGTGGGTCAGCGTAAATCAACGCACCGCCGAAATTGGTTTATTAAAAGCCCTCGGGGCAACACAACAACAACTTACCGCTCTATTTTTAATGGAATCGGCTATTTTATCGCTAATAGGCGCTTGTGTGGGCATTGTACTTGGAGCGGTTATTCTTGGACTAATACAATACTCTTACCCTGATTTCCCCATTACCTTGCCTTTATGGGCGATAGGCTTAGCTCTTATGGTTGCCTTGAGTACTGCATTAATTTTTTCTATTTTCCCCGCCATTAAAGCGGCTCAATTAAATGCTATTACTGCTCTGCATAAACGATAATCATGCAAACCAATGATTTAATAAAATTTTCTCTAAAAACCATTATCAGCCATAAACTGCGCACGGTGTTAACGGCGCTGGGCTTAATCATTGGCATTATGGCGGTTATTATTCTCAGTGCGATGGGTCGTGGTATTCATCAATATGTACTCAATGAATTCACTCAATTTGGTAGCCATTTAATTGCTGTCTTTCCTGGAAAAACCACCACACTGGGATTATCCGCAGCCACTATTAGCACCGTACGACCTCTGAGTTTAGACGATGCCAATAGCATTGCACAGCTCGATTACGTCATTGCCACATTAGCTTTAGTGCAAGGCAACGCACGCATTGAAGCGCAAAATAGCCAACGCCGCACTACCGTTTTAGGCGTTGGAGCCGCTGTGCCGCAAATATGGAAAATCAAAGTCGCACAAGGGCATTTTTTACCCGCGCATGAACAATCCAACCCGCGCGCCTTTGCGGTACTCGGACACACTTTAGCCAAAGAATTATTTAAACAGTCCAATCCTTTAGGGCAGCGTATTCGTATCGGTACCGACCGATTTCGTGTATTAGGTGTCATGGAGGAAAAAGGGCAAATGCTCGGCTTTGATATGGATGACACGATTTATATTCCTACCGCGAAAGCATTGGCTTTATTTAATCGACAAAGTCTGATGGAAATTGATGTTCTGTATAGCCCCAATATATCCGCACAATACATTGAGAAATCCATCAGCCAATTATTACAAACGCGCCACGGGCATGAAGATTTTAGCCTGATTACCCAAGACCAAATGCTGAAAAGTATGGATTCCATTTTAAACATCCTGACTCTCGCCGTTGCTGCTTTAGGAGGCATTTCTTTATGTGTCGGTTCCATTGGCATTTTAACCATCATGACCATCGCCGTTTCCGAACGCACCTCTGAAATTGGTCTGTTACGCGCCCTAGGGGCTAATAAATCATTAATCTTTAAACTCTTTCTTGCTGAAGCGTCGCTACTCAGCCTCATAGGAGGAACTCTAGGGGTTATTTTCGGCATTAATATTATTTACTTGCTGAATATATTACTCCCAGCCCTGCCACTGCAGCTTGCATGGAACTACATCATCAGCGCCTTTTTTATCTCCTTTAGCATCGGATTATTAGCAGGTATTATTCCTGCGCTTAAAGCCGCTAATCTTCAGCCTTTAACCGCTCTAAGGTCAGAATAGAAAATAGGCTATCCACATCGCAACAATATTTCCGTCTCACTATTGATTTTAAAAGAATTGATTTGTTAAAAAAAAGTATTACTATATTTGTATTACTTTTGGAGAAACTAAAATGCACGTAACCAGTAAAGGTCAAGTCACGATCCCTAAAAATATTCGTGAAAGCATGGGAATTATTCCAGCAGAACCTAATATTGAATTTTTACAAGATGAACAAGGACGGTGGTACCTAACTAAGGCTAAACCTTCAAATAAGATGATTAGCCGATTTAGAACCGCTAACAAAACTGTAAACATACTCATGACGACTAATGAAATTATGGCTTTAACCCGAGAAAACTAATGGCAACTATTTTGATTGATACTTGTGTGATCACTGACTTAGCCGATCCTGATAGTCGCTGGTTTTAATGGAGTGCTTCTACCTTAGAGCGGTTAGATCAAAAATAATATTTTTATTATTAATCCCATTATTTATGTAGAATGTTCAGTCGGATTTGAAAGTATTGAAGAGCTAGAATCTTTATTTCAACATTTAAGTTTTGCAAACAACCCTATACCTAAAGAAGCCTTATTTTTAGCAGGTAAAGCCTTTCTACAATACAAAAGACGTAAAGGCACCAAAACTAATGTACTACCTGATTTCTTTATAGGTGCACACGCGGCTATTTCTGGATATTCTTTAATAAGTCGAGATAAAGGACGCTTTAGCACATACTTCCCTAGTGTTAACCTGGTCATTCCTGGAAATACAAAAGAGCTAAATTAATGCTATTTTGTGACTGTTTTTGCGTTTAACGAGAAAGACAATATTTATAACGACTTATGGTAGGAGCTAGTGTATTATAAATAAATACGAATAAATACCTAAAAATAGAAGTTAATGTTAAAAAAAAATTCTAACAATACGACATATTCTAATTTTTCTTTTCTTAAAAAGCAGTGGAGTGAATTATCGATATTAGGTCAACAGGCTGAGCAATATGCCTATTCAGACCCACAAAGTTCTATCATTAAACTTAGATGCTTTGTTGAGTTTTTAGTCGATTCTATTTATCGTGAATTAAACTTACCTTTACCTGAAACCAATAAACTCATCGACCAGATTAATAATACCTCTTTTACAGACTTAGTTGAGCGACCGATTCGAGATAAATTACATGCTATTCGTATGACAGGTAATAAAGCGACTCATCAAAAAGACGTTTCTATTGACGAGGCGCTGTGGCTAATTAAAGAAACTTATTTGGTTGCCTCTTGGTTTTATCTAATCAAAACTCATGCGGATAAAACAGACCTTCCCCACTATATCAAACCAAGTCCTATTCATCCTGGCTTTAAGGCTCTTACAGATGATAATGTTCGACTAAAAGAAAAATTAAATACTCAAACTTCAGATTTGAGAAAAGCATTAACCGACTTAGAAAATATACATCTCTCTAAGAAAAAAGAAATTGAATCATCCATCCAAATCAATGCGATATGTAATGAGGGTAAGTTAAGTACATTTAAGGATTCTGCTATCAATGCGACAGCTAAAATCGATTTAGAAGAGGCTGAAACGCAAAGGCGCATACATATTGATGACGTATTTTCAGAATATACGCTGACTGATGGTCAGTCTGATTTAGTAAAACAATTGAATCAGTTTTTACACCAAAAAGAGCCTAACATTTTCTTACTTAAAGGCTATGCAGGAACGGGTAAAACCTTTATTACTAAAGGGTTAACCGAGTATTTTAGAGCCATTAGACGAAACTACATTTTAGCTGCACCAACAGGAAAAGCCGCTAAGGTTATTTCCAGTAAAACGAAAAGTGTAGCCCACACAATACATAAAACCATCTATTCATTTGAAGATATTAAAGAATATTCCGATGAAGATACTCAGGGAACAGAAACCTACAAATTTTACTCTCAGTTAGCTATCAATGAATACTCTACGGATACTGTTTATATTATTGATGAGTCATCGATGATTTCTGATAAGTATCAAGAAGCAGAATTTTTTAGATTTGGATCAGGGTTTTTATTAAAAGATTTAATTAAATTTGTAAACCTTGATCATAATGACCATAATAAAAAAATTATTTTTATTGGCGATAATGCCCAGCTCCCGCCAGTTGGAATGAATTCATCACCCGCATTGGATGAAAAGTACCTTTTTAATAAGTATTCTCTTGAATCACAGAGCCACGAGTTAATTGAAGTGGTGCGTCAAAAGGCGGAAAGTGGCGTGATGCATAACTCTATTATTATGCGTGAAGCTCTAAAAACTAAAACATTTAACCAGTTAAATTTTGATTTGAATTACCCCGATGTCGAGCATATTGACTACAGTGAATTGATGAACTCTTATCTTCATTCATGTAATCATAAAATTAATGGAGAATCTATTATTATTGCTCACTCAAATGCAGATGTGGCTGAATATAATCGATGCGTTAGGGAGTGTTTTTTTCCAAACTCACCAGAACTCACTCGCGGCGATAAGCTAATGGCTGTTACCAATAACAATTCACATGGGTTCTTTATTTCTAATGGTGATTTTGGCTTAGTAAGTCAAGTTTTAGGTGAGGCTGAAATACGAAATATCACCTTAAAGCGAAAGACAGAAGCTAATAAGATTGAAGAAATTCCTGTTAATCTTAAGTTTAGAAATATTGAAATTGGCTTTAAAAATTTAGAGGGTACAGCAATATTTTTTACAGCTAAGATTATTGAAAATTTATTATATGCCGAGCAACCCTCGCTGTCTTCTGATGAAAGTAAGGCATTATATATAGACTTTTGCACTCGTCATCCAAATCTTAAGCGAAAATCCACTGCATTTAAAGACGAGCTTCGTAGTGACCCTTATTTTAATGCTTTAAGAGTGAAGTTTGGTTATGCCATTACCTGTCATAAGGCGCAAGGTAGTGAATGGAATCATGTTTTTGTTAAATGTAAGACTCATCAAAATCAGCTCAGTGAAGGATATTTTCGTTGGTTATATACAGCAATCACCAGAACAACAAAAAAATTATATTTGCTTGATGAGCCGCACCTTAAATTAGGTGCGAGTATTAAAGCCGTTGATTCACAAGAATTTATAATGCCTATAAATAATACTCAGCAGACTGAGAATACCTTTGGTATCTCTGCAAACTTGACCTTTTTGTTGTCTATACTTGAGGCTATACGTAAGCTTATACAGAATAGTGATATTATTATTTTAGGCATACAGCATCAGCAATATCAAGAAGTATATACGTTTCAACAAGGCAATGAATTTGCCTCAGTGACTATTATTTATAATAAAAAGCATAAAATATCAACCATTACCACAGCAGGTCATACAACGGCACTGGCTTTAATCTTGTTGGATTTACTATTACCTTTAAAAGGTCGGGTAATAATGACTACTATCACAGCAATTGAAGATAAAAATATTGAATTTGATGAGCCTTTTTTACAACAATTTCACCAAATGTTATCAGATGCTTGTAAAGTTGAGCATATAGATATTGTTGATCTGCAAGCAGGACACTATCATCAACGGTATTCATTTTCTCAAGCAGGTGAATCGGCTATTTTTGATATTCATTATAATGGTAAAAAGCAATTTACTAAGTATGCCAGTGTTGCTAATAGTTGTACATCTCAGGTGTTAAAGAATCAAATATCGCGTATTATTACTGACGGTTTATCTTGAAGGGAGTGGCTCTAGGTAGTGTATACATTTAAACTTTGTATAATTTAAAAAGGATTTTAGTAATGAGTGAACAACCATTTAGTCTTGTTACAAACTTACGTAAAACGGGGAAACTTCAAGAAGCTTGGAATTTAGGTTTTAGCGAACTAGAAAAAAATCCAAATGATAGCTACTTAAAAGGGGCACTTTTTTGGGTTTGTCATGCTTATTTAAAAGAGAATCAAAGTAAAATTGCACAACGTGCTAAATCATCGGGTAACTTCAAGCCAACAGATTTTGAATTTGAACAGATAGAACGCTTACTTCAAACCATTATGCAATTGGGTATCAAAACAGGAGGGATGGAGTATAAGAACCTGTTGATACAGTTTAAAAAGAATGGCGAGTGTTTTCCAACATGGATTCATTGTATTTTAAAGCATCAAGACACTCTTTTTGATGCTGAAAGTAAAGATCCTTTTCAAGTTGAAAAAGGCGAAGTTCCTAGTTTAATGCTATCAAGTGCTAGGCATACAGCTAAAGCTTGGATTAATGCAGCAGAATTATGGCAATTAGATTTAAATCTAGTATTAGAATTTATCACTAAAACACGAGTCGAGGTTAAGGATACTCAGCATCTTATATGGCTAGAATATGACCAAGCAAAATGCTTGATTATTACAGGGCAATTATTAGAGGCGAGAAAGCTTATTATTCCTATTCTTAAAAAGAAACAATCTGAATCTTGGGCATGGGGAGCACTTGCTGCAACCTATCGTCAAGAAGATTCAGACATAGCGATTGAGTTATTTTCTAAAGGCATTAGTTGTGCACATGAAGTGAGCTTTAGTCTAAAACTATTGAAAGGTATCATTCCTTTACTTGTTGCAAAGCAGCAAACAAAAGAGGCATCTATGTGCCTTAAACGTATTGTAAATACTTACTACAGTAATGACTGGAAATTAAAAAAAGATATAGAGCAGTTAGTTTTACAGCCTTGGTATGATAATACGGTAAACGAAAATAACCTGGATACCTTTGTTAAATCCGCTTCATATAAAGCTTTAGATTACCTGCATGGAGAAACACATTTGGTCGTAGGCTTGGTCAAAAATATCCATAAATCGGGAAAAGGCTTTCATGTCTTTATCAATAAAGAGACCTCTGTTTCAGTGCGTATATCTATTCATCAATCAAAGAAAAAACCCTTAGTTGGTGATTATGTAGAATTATCTGTGACAAAAGAAGAAAGTGGAGAATTATTTCCCGTGAAGTCTACACCTTGCCAACCATCAGAAATTCAAGGAGTATCGACTATTCAAGGAGAACTAAGATTAGCTCCTAAGGGATTTGGCTTTGTTGAGAATACCTTTATACCCCCATTTTTGATTGACAGCATTAAAAATTCTTCAATTGTTTCTGTACTTAGTATAACGACATGGGATAAAACTAAAAGCCGTTATGGTCAAAAAGCAATTAAAATCGAACAAATAAAATCTTAATATATTAGGCAGGGCTACCTCATTAAAATCCCTTTTCCAAAATAGAAGCCAAAACTGAATTATCCCAACCTGCTAACTGTCGCATTTTCTTTAAACTTACACGTTTAATTTTAACCTGCCGCATCATGTTTAATTCCGCATGTCGTATGACAGCCACATTAGTGGGGTATTACCTTTACGAATATGACTTTGATCTTCCCCAAATGACATATCCAGCACCCAATGTAATTGGTTTTCAATTCCCCAGTGAGAACTAACAGCCTGAAGAGTGTAACCACATCAGATCATCCTTGGGCCGGCTTAAAAAGTATCATTGCCGTGACGGAAAAAAGAGAAATACCGGGTAAAAAGATAACAGAAGAAACACGCTATTTTATTAGTAGTTTAGGGGCCGATAATCCTCATAAAGCTCAGTATGCAGTTCGCGCTCATTGGGCTATTGAAAATAATTTACACTGGGTTCTTGATTACCAGAGAAAACTGCCTTTAATAGAGCTAATTTTTATGAAATTCATGACAAACATTGGTAAATTGAGCAACTTCATCGTGTGATTCAGCAGGTCTGTCATGTAGAGCACTTTCAAGTAAGGACGGAAATGGCCATACGCAATCATATCTTTGCCTCGCTTTAGGGTTTGTCCAATTACAAAAGATGTGTATTTCCGATCTTATTAGCAATTGTTATCAGCTGAAGCGAGAAATTTTTGATGAGGTGGTCGCAGAATTTATTCAAAAGCTAACGCCTGAGATAAAAAATCTTAGGCTCTGTCACCGTTAAGTATTGAAAATATAACTCATAACCTTTGAAAGCCTGATTTAGCTAACTTTGATTGGTATTTCAGTACATTCAAGCCCATAAAAAATAAAGATATTTTAAAATCCCACACTTAACGGTGACAGAGCCAAATCTTAAGCCAAAATTTAAGGCTTCTATCAATGCGTAACTACTATCTTATACAAAGAATCTAATTATTGACCCGAAAAATTATCCACAACAATTTTACCACCAGAAATAACTAAATCAGGATACTCAAGTGGCTTAAATTTTTCAAATGGATCCCCTTTGACGGCAATAATATCAGCCGGTGCATTGGCTACCAAAGTTCCTAAATAGTCAACATCCAACAACGCCCCTGCTTTCGCGGTGGCTGATTGGAAAATTTCCAAAGGTGTTGCACCTGTTAAATGCAAAATACTGTGTAATTCTTCAGCGTTAATCCCCCAAGGCACATTATTATGACCAATTTCAGAGCCATAAATAAACTCAACCCCTTTCGCCGCCAAACTTATGGTATTTTCTGCAATACCAGCACAATCTGATAAGGTATCAATCGTTGTTACCACTTTTACACCTTGATCTGCCGCACGCTGCAATAAACTGTCATCAATTAAAGCACAAGGAACATGTGACCATTCATCAACGCCTGCATCTAATGCTAACGTCACCCCTTCATTTTCCCCCACATGTGCTGTCACTCTTCTGCCTAACGAATGTGCTTCATCAACAATAGCCTGCACCACCTCTAAAGAAAGCATAGGCCAAGGTAACGTAGGGCCACCGTGCCCATGACTATTACTCGACCAAGGTGCTCCCTCTTCACCCCCTGGTTCTAAAGCAATTTTGATAACAACCGCACCGGATGCAACAAGATCAGCCACCGTTGCTCTTGCTTGCTCTACCGAATCAACAGAGACACCAATAATAGTGGTTTCTCCATGGGCAGAATGGGATGTATCCGTTTCTGCAACATCATGTGCAGAATGAGAGTCTTCGCTCTCCACATCATGGCCTGTATGAGTTGTATCACTCACTGATTCTGTACCATGAGCACTATGATCTGCCTCACTAGCAGAACTGTCTGTATGTGATGCATCTCCCCCAAATAAATTAGTCGGGTAACCATTAACTGCCTGAATAATAGGGCCAGAACTTAATAAGCGTAAATCGCCATCACCACCGCTAGCCATTAAACTAGGGCCGCCCACATCACGCACTGTTGTCACCCCATGTTTTAAAACAGTTTCAGCATCAATCCCCTGAAATGTTAAATGCGCATGAGATTCAATAAATCCTGGCATAATCGTCGCATCACCCAAATTAGTGACGTTATCACACTCAGACACGAGTTCAGCATGCGTACCAACTTGCTGAACAATACCTCCTTGAATTAAAACCGCTTTATCAGAATGCAATTCCATGCCATCAAAAAGTCGATCAGCTACAAGTAAGCGACAGCCTTCTGAGGCTACAGTGTCTGGTGAAAAAGTTGATACATCACTTTCAGCTACTGTTTTAGCTTCATCATTACATGCAGATAAGCTCATGACAGCAAGGGTTACTGCAGTACATAATAGGGTTTTCTTCATTCTCATTATTAAAGCTCTTAAAGTTATCGTAATAGCAATAAATCATATCACTCTAACCTACTTCCATTTATATGCTAAACGTAGTATTTTCTATGCCAAACGGATAATTTCTACTCTATAAATCTATCATGCAAAAATCCCAATTGAGTCATAACTTTCAATCACACTTATCAGCAAATGACTTCTCATCAAAAAAATTAGACAATGGCATACAACAAAACCTACCTAAAGAATTAGGCCATGGAAAAACAGAGATCATAGAAATAGAACAGGGCTTGAATTACTTAGATACCCAATTTAGACCCGTTAAAGATCTCATTATTAAAAATAAAATTGAAAACCATAGTCCGCAATTAATTGTGACAGTAGCCTTAAAAGGAAGTTCCAGCTTTTTAGCAAAAAAAGAATCTGAATGCGTATTTAATCAGGGTTATACAACAATCACTGCAGTTAAATCCAGTATCGGGCAACGTCAATACCAAGCTAATAAAGCAACACGGCAACTTCGCTTTGTTTTATCTGAAAATTGGCTAAAAAAATATTTTACCTCTATTAACTGTAGCCAACTATTTAAAACAACAGGTTTAAATATATTAAGCCATCAACCTATCTCTCATCAAGCGATGCTTGCAGCACAACAGCTTATACAAAGTAATACTCAAAACCCACTCAATAATAAACTTAGCCTTCACAGCCATAGCTTATCTATTTTAGCCGCAGAATTATCGCTATTAAATATAGACTCTCAAGAAAAAACCACCAAGCCTCATACTCCACAAGATATTAACAGTTTAGCCAAAGCACGAAACATACTAGAAAACGAATTTAAATCACCCCCTACTGTAGCAAAGCTTGCGCACAGAGCCGGAATTAATCAATTTAAACTAAAACAATTATTTCATTACTACTACAATACAACACCATACGCATTCTTACATGACATAAGAATGAAAACCGCCTATACCCTTTTAGAGTCAAAAACCTCTCATATTAACGAAATAGCCTATTTTGTTGGCTATCAACACGCTAGTAATTTTAGTTCTGCCTTTGTGAAGTATTTTGGTCTTTCACCTAAATATATATCAAAGAAATAGCGGCAGTAAAGATAACTAACCATTTATTAAAAAGTTTTAAGGTAACCAATCACTTTAGCAATTAAAATAACAACCTCACATAATAAATTTAGGAGGCATTATGAGTAATGGGGCTTATATTTTACTAGCAGCATCTTCTACAGCTGGTGTAGCAGCTTTAGTTTCTTTTTCTGGTATGCTAATGACTAAAGAACAATCTATTTCAGAATTTCGTCAAAAGTGGATTAATGAACTACGTGAAGAAATAGCAGAATTTTTGTCTATTACAATTTATTTTTCAGATATAAAAAATATTTCATATCATGAAAAAAAATCAACCATGACTTTTTTAAATGAACACCACGAAATTAGTCTAAATTTCAATAAAGCTTGCAAAAAACTTCAACTAAGGTTGAACTCGGAAGAATATGAGCATGAAATTGATTTAATAAAAAATATTATTGATAACTTATCCTCTGGATTATCAGAAAAAAGTGAGGATGAAATAAATCAATTAAATTCCCAATTAACAAACTTAACAAATGAATTTACAGAGCTATCTAAAATTATATTAAAAAAAGAATGGGAGAAAGTAAAAATTGGCGAAGGTTTAATTATTCACCTTTTTATTCGAATAAGAGATTATTTAAATAAATTAATATCATAATCTTTAAGCCATACCTAATAGAAATTAATGGCGAGTAAGGAGTTCGAACAATGCGCGTAACAACATAATTATAAACAATTTAATAAGACACATAAATTACTTATACCCCCAAATGTACCCCCATTTTAATTTTTACCCCCTCTGTTTATCCTCAGCCTTTTACCCTTCACCTCTTACCCTCATTTAAATAATATAAACCATAAAATTTGAAGATATGACATATGATGTGAATCATATGTGCTATATTTATTGAAAAGCAATAGGGGAAATCATGACACGTACTGTAAACACAGAAATTATTAGATGCCGTATCAATCCTGATATTAAGCGTGAAGGTGAGGCAATATTGGACTCAATCGGTATGTCTACATCTGAAGCAATGCGATTATTTTTCCGTCAATTAGTTAATCGGGGTGAATTTCCACTTGAGTTAAAAACACCTCAACCCAACCAAATCACTATTGATGCCTTTAATGAAACTGACTTAGACACTGTGAGTATGCAGGATTTACAGGACATGTAGCGTGAGAGAGATTATTATCACCAGTCGATTTAAAAAGGACTTAAAGAAAGCGAAGAGTAACCCTCGTCACGATACCCATAAATTATTAAATGCCATTGAACAACTCGCACAAAAGGGTATATTGCCTTCACAGTACCTAGTTCACAGCTTATCAGGTAATTGGATACCTAAATCTGAATGCCATATTCAACCTAATTTTCTATTAATTTATGAATTATCAGATAAAGTTTTACGTTTAGAGCGTTGTGGTAGTCATTCAGAGTTATTTGAATAATATTTATCCCTTACACCCCCTTACCTAATTAGGAATTAACAATAATGTTCGAGCAAGCGTTTAAAAACATAGATGATATTCTGCATAAAGATGCAGGTTATTCTAGGCTCCGTTGACGTTTTATCTAAGCCATAAAAATACAGAAGCCAAACATAGCATCCCCATGTAATTTATGGCTTTTTTCTCATAACGAGTCGAAATTCTGCGATAGTATTTTAGCTTTCCAAAC
>Ga0209292_1002529_pt1 | contig 20983 bp, 20 predicted proteins | sample GOMGulsemesocosm_2_FD_184634 | JGI IMG/M metagenome (GOLD analysis project Ga0209292, IMG submission 184634) | Methane-oxidizing microbial communities from mesocosms in the Gulf of Mexico - GOM9C Gulf of Mexico (SPAdes) (version 2) | ecosystem: Environmental > Aquatic > Marine > Cold seeps... | reverse complement strand
GTTAGCTTTAAACCTGTTAAATGGAGTTTATACAAAACTCATATTAGTGTAGGTTTTTTTTATATAAACAATTACAGATATGAATGAAATGATTATACCAGTATTAGTTGGTATTGTAGGAATTATAGTAGGCTTTGTTATAGCTAAAGTGTTAGCTAAAAATAGTGCCTCAAGCGTTATTGCTTCTGCAGAAAAAGAAGCTAAATTAGTGTTGAAAGATGCTAAAAAGGAGGGTGAATCACTTAAGAAAGATAAATTGCTTCAAGCTAAAGAACGTTTTATTGAGTTAAAATCTGAACATGAAAAGGTGATTTTATCAAAGGATAAGAAAATTGGAGAAGTTGAGAAAAGAGTTCGTGATAAAGAGTCTCAAATTTCTAATGAGCTATCTAAAGCTAAAAAGAATAATCAAGAAGTTGAAGCTAAAAAGAAGGATTACGACTATAGGTTAGATTTTTTAGATAAAAAGAAAGATGAAGTTGAACGTTTGCATAAAACGCAAATAGATCAATTAGAAGTTATTTCTGGTTTATCTGCAGAGGATGCAAAGGACGAGTTGGTGAAATCTTTAAAAGAAGAAGCTAAAACTGATGCAATGTCATTTGTTCAAAATAGTGTTGAAGAGGCTAAATTAACTGCTCAACAAGAAGCTAAAAAGATAATTATTAATACCATCCAACGAATTGGTACTGAAGAAGCAGTTGAAAATTGTGTGTCTGTTTTTAATTTGGAATCTGATGATGTTAAAGGTAGGATTATTGGTAGAGAAGGACGTAACATTAGAGCTATCGAAGCTGCTACTGGGGTAGAAATTATTGTTGATGATACGCCAGATGCTATTATATTATCTTGTTTTGATTCTGTAAGAAGAGAAATAGCACGCTTGTCATTACATAAGTTGGTTACTGATGGAAGAATTCACCCAGCAAGAATTGAAGAGGTAGTTAAGAAAACTAAAAAGCAAATAGAATCTGAAATTGCTGAAGTAGGAAAAAGAGCTGTAATCGATTTAGGAATTCATGGATTACATCCTGAATTAATAAAAATGGTTGGTAGAATGAAGTATCGTTCATCTTATGGACAGAACTTATTGCAACACTCTAGAGAGGTTGCTAAGCTTTGTGGAGTGATGGCATCTGAATTAGGGATTAATCCTAAGCTAGCTAAAAGAGCAGGATTATTGCATGATATTGGTAAAGTTCCTGAGGAAGAGACTGAGTTACCACACGCAATTTTAGGAATGCAATTGGCTGAAAAGCATGGTGAGAAGCCAGATGTTTGTAATGCAATTGGAGCGCATCATGATGAAGTAGAAATGAAGTCATTATTAGCGCCGATTATCCAGGTTTGTGATGCTATTTCAGGAGCACGTCCAGGAGCAAGAAGACAAGTATTAGATTCTTATATACAACGCTTAAAAGATTTAGAAGATATAGCCTTTGCTTTTACAGGAGTTAAAAAAGCATATGCAATTCAAGCAGGTAGGGAATTACGTGTAATAGTAGAAAGTGAAAAAGTTTCTGATGATAAAGCAGCAGCATTATCATTTGAAATTTCTCAGAAAATACAAACTGATATGACTTACCCTGGTCAGGTTAAGGTTACTGTTATTAGAGAAACTAGAGCAGTAAACATAGCTAAGTAAAATTACGTACTCATATAAACTAAAAAAGCTCGAGCAATGCTCGAGCTTTTTTAGTTTATATGAACCGGTATTATTTTATTGCGCCTGAGAACCAATCTTCTGATTCAAAACCGAAAAGATTATGCTCTTTTATTAATTCAGAAATTCCATTTGGAAGCATGTCTTCCCAGCCTTCTTCATTGTTCTCAATCATCTTTAATACTCTACGAGAATAGATACCTAGGATGTCTTTATCGGCATTTTTAATGTCAATCATTTTCCCGTTGTATTTAAAGAACTTATATAAATCCTTCATTCTTGGGTGAACCTTTATGTTATCAATGGTCATAAAGCTTCCGTCATCGTTTTTAAATGGATAAACAAATAAGCGTAAATCACTACTTCCTAATCTACCAAAAGCTTCTAGTATACCTCCTGGTAAATCCCTATAATACTTTTCGTCAAAGAGTTCAATTAAGTTTAAAGCTCCCATTGCAAGTCCAATACGTCTCTTTGTATATGAGTTAAAGTATTGAGCGACTTTATAATATTCTTGAAAATTAGAAATCATTACCGTATGCCCTAATGAGCATAATAGTTCAGCTCTATCAAGGAAGTCTCTTTCATTTATATCACTCTGTCCGTCTTTTAAATTGGACAGTGTAATTTCGAAAATAACTTCCGTTTTATTTTCATCAACTTTATTGTCGCTTATAAACATTTCATATGTTTTTTTAAACATATCCATGTTAACCTTGGTTACAGGTCTGAAGCTTCCTCTTAGAGCTAAAATATTTTTCTTATACAGTATTTTAGCAGCTAATAAGTTTTGTCCTTCGGAGCTAAACATTACGGCATCTGTCATCCCGTGTTTTACAAGTTGTAAACTCATTAAACGGTTGTCGACATTTTTAAATAATGGGCCAGAGAAATTAATTGTATCAATTTCTATTTGATCTTTATCTAAATGATCATAAAGGTATTCTAATAATTTTTTAGGATTATTATGCTTGTAAAAAGCACCGTAAATTAGGTTTGTACCTATTACTCCTAATGTGTTTTGTTGTAAACGTGCATCATTCTCTTTAAAACGAACATGTAGTATAATATCACTGAATTCATCAGAAGCGTTAACTTGAAAGCGAAGCCCTATCCAACCATGTCCTTTAAATTTTTTAGCAAAGTCAATTGTAGCGACAGTATTTGCGTAAGCAAAAAACAATTTGTTAGGATGTTTATCCCTTGAAATACGCTCTTCTAATAAGCTCATTTCGTGATTAAGCATCTTTTTTAACCTAGGCTCAGTTACATAACGTTTGTCTCCTTCAATTCCATATATGGCATCACTAAAATCCTTGTCATATGCTGACATTGCTTTAGCAATAGTACCAGATCCACCACCAGCTCTAAAAAAGTTACGAACAGTTTCTTGTCCAGCTCCGATTTCAGCAAAAGTACCGTAAATGTTTTCATTTAAATTAATTCGAAGCGCTTTGTTCTTAAGTGAAGGAGCAGCTTCAAAAGCTTTGTCACCTTTTAGTTTAATGGTCATAGTTTCGTTTGAGGTTTGTCTCTACTGTAACAAAAATACTAAATAAAGAGGTTCAATAAAAAAAATAAGAGCTTTTTATTGTTGAATGTATTTAATGTTATTTTTTGGAAGTGTAATGGATTTATTGTAGGTTGTGTAAGGTAATACTACTTGATTTTTTAACTTGGTAACGAGTATAATTTTTTGGGTTTTACTTGTGATGAAGAAAATAATACTAATGCATGGTTCGATATATGTTTGGAGCTAATTGATTTTGATATGAAATGAAAATAACATTTTTAGGTACAGGGACATCACAAGGAATTCCAGTTATTGGAAGCACCCATCCAGTTTGTTTGAGTTCCAATACAAAGGACAAGCGATTGCGTTGTTCAGTAATGATTGAAATTAACAATACTATTTTGGTTATTGATTGTGGTCCAGACTTTAGGGCACAAATGTTGCGTACAAATCCAAGTCATATAAATGCAATATTATTTACGCATGAACACTCTGATCATACAGCCGGTTTAGATGATATTAGGCCGTTTTATTTTAAACAGGAAGGTAATTTTCCTCTATATGCCCATAAGCGTGTATTTGATTCTTTAAAGCAGCGGTTTTCGTATATTTTTGAAACGGAAAACAAATACCCTGGAGCTCCTACTGTTGCGTTAAATGAAATTAAAAATGATGTTCCGTTTAGTATCAATGATGTGGGTATTACTCCAATAAATGTTTATCATAATAAGTTGCAGGTATTTGGTTTTAGAATTCGGAGTTTTGTGTATTTAACTGATGTGAAAACTATTGATGACAGAGAGTTTGTTAAGCTAGAACATGTTAAGGTGTTGGTAGTTAATGCACTACGTAAAGAAGAACATCATTCCCATTTCACACTTTCTGAAGCATTAGCATTTATCGAAAAAGTTAATCCAGAAAAAGCATATTTAACTCATATTAGTCATCAATTAGGTTTTTATGATGAAGTACAAAAAACTCTTCCAAAAAATGTATTTTTGGCTTATGATAATTTAACATTAGAACTACCTTAAATCTTACTTATGAAAAAGCAATTATTTTTATACCTTTTTTTATTAACGGCATTGTTGTTATTGTTTGTTTTTGTGAATACAAAAAAAGATATAAAAGCTTATGAAGAAAAAATATCAAAAATTGAAAATAATCTAGAAGAAAGAGAAAATTCTTACCAGGATACTATTGCTGATTTAAGAATTGAAACAATGGAACTAGGTAAGTTTTCATTAACTGAAGACGCTTATGCGATTGAACATTTGTATAAGGAAGGTGTAGATTTTAAAGAGCTAATTCCGCATATTGAAGACCAATTGATTAGTATGAATATTGAAGAGGGAGGGAACCCTCTAGTTCCTTACGCTCCAATGTTTGGAGATAGGATGATGATTAATAGTATGAGGATGCTAAATCATAAATGGATTATAGCAGATTTTTCAGATGGGAAATATTGGGGGCAAGTGTTAATTAGTTGTACTTATAACGACGATAAAACCATTAGCTTTAATACTAAGGAATCATTTTTATATCCTATTGATGTTATTGAGTAAAGCTAGTAAAATCAAAGCTTAGTCAAAAATGTCGTCAAAATGTCGGGTAAATACCGTTATCAATTTATTCGTTTCGTGTTTAATTTTGTTCTGAACTTAACAATTATTTAAATGAAAGAAGTAGGAAATAAAATTAAAGAATTTAGAAAGAAAAAAGGATTATCACAAGAAGATTTAGCTGAGTTAGCAAAAGTAAATTTACGGACGATTCAACGAATTGAAACAAATGTAAATGATCCGAGTGGGAAAACACTTAACTTATTATGCGATGCGCTAAATATAAGTATAGAAGATATTGTTGATTATGGGAAAACTGAAGATAAAACTTTTTTAATATTATTCCATTTATCAGTTTTGTCGTTTTTGGTTTTACCATTAGGTAACATTATTATTCCGGTAATATTATGGTTGACAAAAAAAGATAAAATTATTGGACTTAAAAATGTTGGGGCGAATCTAATTAATTATCAAATATGTTGGTCAATAATTACTTATTTATCTATTATTCTTGGCTTTATTGGGAAACTGTTTAGAGTTCCTTTTTTAGATAACTTAAATTTTGCCAATTTTTTATATTTATTAATAATCTTATATCTTATCAATATTATACTACCAATAGTATTTGCTATTAGAATTGTTAAGGGAAAAATAAATAATAGGTACCCAAAGTTATTTAATATAATAAGCTAAATTTAAGAGTTTAAAGTATTAAGAAGGTGCTTTTAGCTAATATAAAGAATCTTCTTTTGCATCTTAAAATATGGATATACGACAAGAGTTATATTTTGAAAATGATATAAAATGGAGGGAATGGTTGTCTAAAAACTATGATTCCTCAAGTGGTGTGTATCTTATCATGTATAAAGTAAATTCGGATACTCCATCAATGCGCTGGGAAGAAGCTGTTAGAGTTGCCTTATGTTATGGATGGATTGATTCTACTGTAAAAAGTTTGGGGAATGAAAAAAGAAGACAATTGTTTACCCCTAGAAAAGCTAAAAGTGTTTGGAGTAAACTAAATAAAGCACATATTAAGGACCTCGTTATTACCGATTTAATGCATATTAGTGGTTTAAGGAAAATTGAATGTGCTAAAAATGATGGTTCATGGGTAGCTTTAGATGATGTTGAAAATTTAGTAATCCCAGAAGATTTACAACTGGCATTTAATAGTAATTCTATGGCGCATGAGAATTATAAGAAATTCAGTATGAGTTACAAAAAAGGCTATTTGTATTGGTTGCACTCAGGGAAAAGAAAAGCAACTCGTGAGAAACGAATTACTGAAATAATTAAACTTTGTTCTGAAAATATTAAAAAAAGAGGAACATTTTAGCTAAAGTTTATAATTTATCAACTAGCCAATTTTTAAATTCATGAAAATTTTGTGGAGCAACACCATGACCCACCGGGAATTCACGATAAGAGTTTTTAATATTTAAGTTGTTTAAAAAGTCAGGGGCTTTGTTTGCCCATGTGTTTAAAATTACTTGATCAACACTTCCGTGAGAAATATAAAACTCCAAATTAGAATGATCCTTGTTTGTATAATTTTCAGCTAAAATATTTTCGTTTAAATATCCGCTTAACGCCACTACATTTTTAATTTTTTCAGGATAAGAAAGTGCTACAGCATAGCTCAGTATTGTTCCTTGGCTAAATCCAATTAATGAAACGTTATCAGTGTCAATAGGGTAAGTATTGATTAATTCATCAATGAAAGTAGCGATTAAATCACGCGATACTTTTGCTTGTTCATCGTCTGAAAACTTTTCATTATCTGCTGTAAAATGAATATCATACCAGCTATGTCCATAGGGTTGTAAGTCATGTGGTGCTCTTACAGAAACGATAAAAAAATCTTCAGGTAACTCACTTGCAAATGAAAATAAATCTTCCTCATTACTTCCGTAACCATGTAATAATATTAAAAGAGGAGCTTTTTTCTTTGTTATTTTTGCAGCTCTAACGATATGATGTAATGAAAGTGTTTTAGTCATTGTTTTTATTCTTGAAATAATTGTAAATCCAGCTAACTCCTATTATTAAACTTAGTATTTGTAATACAGTAGCATATGGCCAATGCATAATTTTAAATAGAATACTTAAAATATATAGTGAAATTGCAAGGTATAGAAAGGTGTGTTTTTGAAGCTTCATAAATTATTGGTCTTCACCAACCATTTTAAATAATTTTTGATAGTATTCTCCTAAAAGAGGAACCGGTGTAGTGTTGTTGTTTAAAGCAGACATAAAACCATAAAACCATAATATTATAAAGAATACATAAAATGCTCCGGAAATCATTAAACTATCAAAATAGCCAATAAAAAAAGAGATTAAAAAGAAAGTAGCAAAAAGACCTAACGCTTGACGAATGTGAAAATATGCAAATTTATCTCTATCGTCAAAATTGATGAAAAAGGCAATTATTGTTCCGAAAATGGTTAAATATGCAACAGTAGCTGCAGTTTTTCCTTTATTGTTTTCTTTGTTCATTTCTTTCAATATTTTTTTTAGCTTTTTTAATTGCTATAGCTGTAATGCTAACCGCAACACAAGTACCTATGAAAATTAAAATATAATCCTTAAGTTCCATTATGAATGAACTATTAATTGATTGTTATTTACAATTCCAATAACTTGTCCTTTAATAGTACTTCCTAGTAAAGCAGCATTTTTAGAGGTTGAAATTATTTTTTCTGTATTAAATTGGTAAGCAATATCAGGATTAAATAAACTCAAACAGGCTTTTTCTCCTTCTTTAATTAATGTTGATTTAATTCCAAAACGCTCCTTGTTTTTGGTAAGTAATTCAATAACTTTTTCAGTTGTTAAAATACTATTCAATGCTCCAAATAAAGATTCTAGTCCGATGCTTCCGTACATGGCATGATCAAACTCTACTTTTTTATGTTCAATATCAATGGGGGTGTGGTTACTAGTTACAAAATCAATAGTACCATCTTGTATTCCTTCTAATAAAGCTTTTCTGTCCGTTGCTGTTCGTAAAGGAGGGAGTACTTTAAAATTAGTGTCAAATTCAGCTATTGCATCATCAGTCAATAGTAAGTTAAGTATCGAAACAGAGCAGGTAATATCTTGTCCTTTTGCTTTAGCATCACGTATTAAAGCTACTGATTTTACAGTAGAAATTGTTGGTATATGTAGTTTTCCTTCCGTGTATTCTAATAAGAATAAATCTCTGGAAACTTGTAGTTCTTCTGCTAAATTAGGGATGCCTTTTAATCCAATTCTTGTTGAGGTTTCCTCTTCATTTACAATTCCTTTACCAGCAATTTTATTTTCTTGAGGATATGATAATACCAAACCGTTAAAACCATGTGCATATTGCAGAGCTATTTTCAACATATTTGGATTTTGGATACCGTGTTGGTAATCACCAAAGGCAACAGCGCCAGCCTGTTGCATATCGTACAATTCTGCTAAATATTCTCCTTTACTGTCTTTTGTTAATGCACCAATAGGGTGGATATTAACTGCATTTTGAAAGGCGTTATTCTTTATAAAAGATATGGTTGTACTGTTATCAATAACAGGGTTTGTGTTAGGGTTTATGGCTACATTGGTAAAACCACTAAGTGCAGCGGTTTTTAATCCGTTAGCAATAGTTCCGCGCTCTTCAAAACCAGGTTCTCCAAAGGATACTGAGCTATCAAACCATCCCTGTGAAACATGAAGGTTGTCATTACTTATTTCTTGAACGTTATTGTTATTAGCAATAGTGTTGTCGATTTTAGTGATAACACCATTTTCAATAAGAATATCTTTTGTTTTATTGTGATAAGGACTGGACTGATCCAGTATAGTTGCTGATTTAATCAGGAGGTTCATTTAAAATATTTTAAAATGAGTAATTCTACTAGCAAAAATAATATGGCAAAAATAACAAACCATTTCCAAAGTGTCCCTATTTGTGAAGCGGAATTTATTTCGCCTAAAGTATTGGTTACAGAAGTGTCCGTTTTGATATGCTTGTTTTCTAATAATGTTACTATATGATAATCCATTACACTTTCGGTACGACTGTAATTATATGCTAATTTAATAGGTAGTACTTTTTGTTTGTTTGTTATAGTATAAAAACCTGATTGACTAGGTTGCATATTGGTTTGAATACTCACCTTATTGCTTTTTATTTGCTGTATAGGGATGAAGCTACTAGTGCTATTTTCAAGACTAAGCACATCGTCTTTATCAAGGTTTAATGGTACGTCAATTGTGTTATCTATCCCTATTAAATAATATGGGATACCTGTTTTTAAAGTACTTTTTGCAATATTATATAATGTGGGAACAATAAGTGGGGCCTGTTTAAAATTAGAATTTTTAGTGTTTAATGGGGCAGAGAATAAATAGTTGTTATTGATATTTACTAACAGCGGATTTCCATTCTCTAAACTCAATATTGTAGATTGATATTTTGATAGTTTAAAGTGTTTTTTGAATGATGGATATTGAAAATTTTTAATTTTCTTTTCAAAGACTCTAGAGAATATTGGATGTGAAAAATGAATTTTTGTGAGTCTTGTTTCATTTTCATTTTCAGTACCGTATGTATTGTTAAACATATTGTAACTTGAAGAATCAATGCTTTCAGATGGGATACATAAAACCGTACCGCCTTTTTTTGAGAATTCTGATAAATTTTTTGCTAGTGCAACTGGGATAGTTTCTAGTTCATTTAATACAATTAAATGTTGCTGTTCAAAAACACTGTAATTAATACTTTTTGATGTGTTTTGAGTAAAAATAAATTCTTCTGTTGTGTATATTTTTGATAAAAATGCATTGTTTTCATTACTTCCAATAGCTAATATTTTTTGTTTAGTAGGTTTTGACCTGGTAACATATAGTGTGTTGTCATAGCTGTTTTTAGCGTCTATGAGTTCAATTTTTAAATTCAAATTATCCTTAGTTGATACACTAAATGAGGTTGATCCTTTATTATTGGCAAAATTAACAGTTGTTTTGCTAATGATACTATCGTTATTGTACAGCGTTATAGGAATGTTGTTTAGAGTACTATGTTGTTTGCTAACAATTACGTTAAGAAGTGAATTAGTAGCATTTTGACTAGAGAAATATGCTGAATCAATACTAATATTATTTTTAGTAGTAGGGAGGGTTTGTATTAAAGTGGTTTGATGTTCAGTATTAAAATAACTAGAGTCTAGTGTTGTGTTTTTTTGAAAATCAGAGATATAAATTACCCTTTTTAAATTGTTCGTTTTAGTATTAAAAAGCTGATTTATTTTTAAGTTAAGCGTTTTGTAGTCTAGTTGATAATGGGTATAGGTTAAGTTGATTAATTCTTTTTTTAGTTCGTTTAACGTTTTGTTTCTAAACGATTTTGTATTGGTTATGATGCTAATTTTTTTGTCGTTCGGATAATTGTCTATTAGCTCCTGAATGGCAACTCTCATAAGTTCTCCTTTAGCCCCTTTCTCTTGCATACTAAAGGAATTATCAATATAAAAAACGTTTTCAGCGTTTTGTTTTATGGCATTATTTGTGTCTAAATAAGGCTCAGAGAAAGCAAAGATGATAGCTGTAAATATTAACAACCTAAGAGTTAAAATCAACCATTTTTTTAGTTGTGAACTTTTTCTTGTCTGAACAATTAGTTCCTTCAAAAACTTGACATTGGTAAAAGCTGTTTTTTGGAATTTTCGCAATTGAAATAAGTGCACTAAAATCGGTATGATTAGGGCAAATAGCGCATATAAGATGTTTGGATTATTGAACTGCATTACTCAAACCAAATATATCATTTAAATACCAACTTGACGTTTGAATGATGGATTTTTTTTATAGCTAAATAGTGTGTAAAAAAAAATCTCTGTTAGAATAGCTAACAGAGATTTTTACCCCAAAAAAACTTACTTAATCCATAAAACAAATTATGGACAATACAAAGATACTAAATATTTACATATGAACATATACCTTCTATTGGGTATTTTTTAAATAACTAAAATTAGGGAGGTGTTTTTAGAACTTCTCAAACACGCCTAAACCAAACAGTGCAAAGTCATATTTCACGGGGTCACTAGGATCCATTTTGCGTAAATTTGTGTCTAATTCAGCTAATGCATTGGCGTCATTTTGCTTTCGGGTCAGTAAACCTAATTTCCTAGCTACATTCCCAGAATGTACATCTAATGGGCAAGAGAGTGTACTTGGTGATATATTTTTCCAAATGCCAAAATCTACTCCAGCATTATCATTACGTATTAACCACCTCAACCACATATTTAGCTTTTTTCCAGCAGAACCTTTTAATGGGTCAGAAATATGCTTGGTTGTGCGTGATGGGTGTTGAATTTCAAAGAATATTTTTTTGAACTCATGTATTGCTGGTTGCAAAGAATTATCAGTTGCATGGGTTTGGAAAATATTTTCAAGACCATTATGATTTTTATAAATATGTTTAAGTGCTTTTATAAAATGAACAAAATCTATTGAATTAAATGTTCTGTGAACAAAACCATCTAATTTTTCCAAATGATGATCTTGATGGTTCATAACAAAATCATAAGGAGAATTACCCAACAATTCCATCATTCTATTTGCATTTTTAATAATCATTTTACGATTACCCCAAGCTATAGTAGCAGCTAAAAAACCAGAAACCTCAATGTCTTCTTTTACAGTGTATTTATGAGGTATTGAGATAGGGTCAGATTCAATAAAATCGAATGTATTGTACTGGATTACTTTTTCATCTAGAAAAGCTTTTAGTTCATCCTTAGACAAGCTTAATGACATCTTATTTATTTTTTATAAAGTCAAACTCATCAAAATAAAAATCTGGATTAGGAATGTCAATATGTAGTTTAGCTACTTTTCCGTTTTTATCCAAATCAAACCATAGTTTACCTTCAGGTAATGAAGTTAGATTTGTGTCAAATCGAAAAGTGAAAATATGATGATTCCAATGTTTTAAGTTGGCTTTAAATATAGGTGTATTATCCATTGAAAAATATAATGTATTATCTTTCTCTGTAATGGTAACAGTTCCGTACATTTTATCAGTATAAGCGCCAGTGTACTCCTTTAAGGCTTTGTGCTTTTTCTGAAGCTTGTAGCGTAATTTTTCGTTTTTAAGTTGTGCAGTTATATTGGTGCTATCATTTTTTTTGTAATACCCTAAATAGTTTTCTGACCAATCTTTTGCTTCTAATTTATTAGCTAATAAAACATCTAAACTCTTATTTACTAATGCACCAGGGACCCAATTAAGGCTGTTGGTTAGGATAATAATTCCTAATCTTTTTTCAGGAACAAAAGTAGATTTTGATATCATACCATCATAACCACCACCATGTCCAATTATTTGATATCCCTGGTAGTCTTGTGTATTCCATCCTAAAGCATAAGATTTAAAATGAACATTCTCTGTGTTTTTACCTACTCTAAAATTAATATGGGGGGTAGTAAGGGTTGTGTAGCTATTTTTAGAATAGTATGTTTCCCCGTTAAGTGTCCCTTTATTAATATTTAAGGATAACCATTTTGCATAATCATTAACAGAAGAAATTAAAGCCCCCGCTGGAGCGATATTATCCCAATTTAGCCAATTTAGTTCGATTGCTTTTTCGTTTTCTATAAAGTAAGGGGTTGCAGAATTTGTAGTGTTTTTAAGTTGTGATGTTGAAGTAAGTGTTCTGTTCATTTTTAATGGCTTTAAAAAATGAGCACTTACATAATTACTCCATGTTGTATCCGTTACTTTTTCAATCACTTTTCCAGCGGCTAAATAAGCTAAATTTGAATACCCAAATTTAGTTCTGAATTCAGAAGTCGGTGTTAAATGTTGTTGTGCGGATAGTATTTCTTCAGCTGTTTTAGTTGTTCCGTACCATAATAAATCACCACTAAAAGTTTTTAAACCACTTCTATGACATAATAAATCTTCTATGGTTGTATGATGTGTAGTATATTCGTCATACATTTTAAAATAGGGCAGATAGTCAATTACTTTATCGGTCCATTTTATTTTTTTCTGCTCCACTAATTGTGCTATAGCAGTAGCTGTAAATGCTTTTGAATTTGATGCGATTGCAAATAATGTATTGGAGTCAACTTTTGTTTTTTCTTCAATATTGGCATATCCATAACCTTTACTGAAAATGATACTATCATTTTTAACAATAGCGATTGCCATTCCAGGAATGTTCCATTCTTTTAAGGCTTTTTCATAGTAACTATCCAAATGATTTATTTGCTCTTTAGTTTGAGCAAAAGCAAGTGATATACAAAAAGTTAGTATTGTTATAAGTATAATTTTTTTCATGATATAAGTATAAGATAATTATCGAACGATATTTCCATCTTTCATTACTAACTTTCTGTCAGCCATATCTGCTAATTTTTGGTTATGGGTAACAATAACAAAAGTTTGACCAAATTTATCTCGTAATTCGAAAAATAGGTTGTGTAAGTTTTCAGCACTTTCAGAATCTAAATTACCTGAAGGTTCATCAGCGAAAATAACTTTTGGGTTATTAATTAATGCTCTGGCAACCGCTACACGTTGTTGTTCCCCTCCCGATAGTTCAGTAGGTTTGTGTTCGTAGCGGTGAGATAATCCTAAAAAGTCCAATAATTCTTTCGCTCTTTTTTCTGTTTCTTGTTTGTTTTTGCCTCCAATATATGCTGGAATACAAACATTTTCTAAAGCAGTAAATTCGGGTAAGAGTTGATGAAATTGAAAAATAAAACCAATATGTTCATTTCTGAATTTGGCTAACTTTTTTTCTTTTAACGTATTTATAACCTCACCATTAATGGTGAGTGAGCTAGTAGTGTCTTTTTTGTCTAAAAAGTCTAAAGTACCAAGGATTTGTAGTAAGGTAGTTTTTCCAGCTCCAGAGCTCCCAACTATGGAAACAATTTCACCCTTTTTTATATGTAAGTCTACGCCTTTTAAAACGTGTAAATTATCGTAGTTTTTATGTATGTTTTTCGCTAAAATCATTTTCTAAATAATGAGAAAGTGAAAATAGTTAAAAACTAGGTATTCACCCAATTATGAGTTTGATTTTTTAAGAACACCTTTTATATTATTATAATCTAAGAAATATACAAGCTTTAAAGAAAAAGTTTGCTTTAATGGTTCTTTAAACAAGGTGTCTATACTATCCATATAACCAATTTTAGACGCCTCACTATAATTAAATAATTGATTCCTATACAGTGCAATTAATTGACTTCCAGGTGCAAATTGCCACGTGTACTTAAGATCAAAATTCCAAATATTATAATTGATATTAGGATTGTAATCAGAATCATTAATTAATGATTGTTGAACATTATAGCTGTTGTTAGAAGATAATCGTCCGTTTTCTTCAAGAGTAAATAATTTGTCTTCATAATCAACAGAAGTCCAGTAATTTCTTAGTGTAAGTGTAAGTCCATGAAGGGTATTGAAATTATAACTTCCTGAGATGCTATTAATTGTTGTTTTTTGATCTCTTTGCCCAAAAAGTATATCGTCATTTGCGTAGGTAGTTACATAACCTCTGTTTCTTGCATCTTCACTAAATTCAAAAGAGTAGTTAATTTTAAATTTGTCACTTAATCTTACGATTGGACTAACTCTATACCAATAATCAAAAGAATCTCTACCGTTTTCAAAGAATGTTCTAAAACCAATATTAGCATCTATTGCTAAAGTGTTGTTATAGTTTGTAGAAATCCAGACATTGGAATTAAGTACATTTTCATAAATAAAATATCTACCTTCTGTACGGGGTTCAAAATAATCATATTGCTTGCCAATTTGAAAATTCATATTTCCACCGATATCATGTAATTTTTTTGTTTTAGCATATAAATTTACGCCTAAATTTTTTCCGGTATATGTATTCGGATTGTATAGTTGCCTATAATTAAACCATGTATTAACTCTAAAAGTATTAAAGTTCTTAGAAGGTTTAAATGTTCTATATGAAGCGTCTATAGAGAAATTATTGTAATTATTTTGTCTTGAAATACCAAAATCATTGATGTCGTATTTTTTATCGGATAAATTATGAGAAACTCTAAATTGATAGTTTCCACTAATTTTTCCAATTGATAAATTTGTATTATAACCTGTTACAGTATTAGTTTCTAAATTAAGGTTACTCATTTTTACATGTCCACGGACATTGTATTTATTAGCTTTATTTGAAAGACTTATAAAAGCTCCTGTAACATTGGCATCTCTATAATGACCGTTTCTTGTAACATTTGTATTTACCAAACTAACAGATGAGTTTTTGTTAAACTGTTGGTCTAGCACTAAAACATTATAATTAGTAAAAGGTTCTGTAGTTACTTTTCTAGTTTCACCTGTTGTGTTGTTTCTAATTTCTGCTTCTGTTTTCTCAGTAATAGCATTAAAGACTCCTATACCTAAGCCTTTTTTTGTTCTACCAGAGACTTTAATTGCATTTAGCATTTTTACTTCACTAGGATTATCAACTAATGTTTCATCTGTATTAAGGTTTGCTTCATCAAAATACTCAGAAGGGGTGTTACCTATCCTGCGAGAATAAAACAAACCTCCTTTATTAAATAAGTCTACTCCTTCAGTAAAAAACTGACGTTGTTCTGAAAAAGTTTGTTCAAACGGACCTAAATTCAGTGATGCCTCATCAACACTTGTTTGACTAAAATCAGGAATTAAAGTAGCGTCTAAAGTGAAATTTTCACTAATACCATACTTGACATCTAAACCAGCACTAAAATTACTTTCTTTTGTGCCATCAAAACGTGTTTCTGTTCCAGCTAAAAAAGGGTATAAGCTAAGTCTTGTTGGAGGTGTTATTTTTTCTAAGCCTTTTAATTCACCATGATATAGACCAATATTACCTTTAGTAATATCTATCGGATTCCAAGTGTATTGTTCTAAGGTTCTCCTGAAATGTCTATGGAAATTTAAACCCCAAGTTTGTGGGCCTTTATTTGAAAAACGAAGTGCAGAATATGGTATTTTCATTTCAACAATCCAACCATCTTCTACTGTTCTTACTTGACTGTCCCAAACCGCATTCCAACTAAAGTCTTCTCCGTTATTTGGATTAGAAACAGCATCTGCTTGATTTCCAGAGCTAAAAACAAAAAATTCTGTATCGTTTTGAGCATCATTATTAGGATTAAATATAACCCCAAAGAAATCTGATTGCCCAAAATTATCCCTACTATTAAATTGGCGCATTATTTTATCAGGAGCATCAAATAAATATGCACCTATATATATAGCGGCATCATCATATGTCACTTTTACAACAGTTTTGTTGGTATTCGTTTCTTTTACTCCCATAGCAGGTCTGAATTGAATAAAGTCTTTAGCTTCATCCGCATTTTTCCATGCTTCATCATCTAAAACACCATCAATTTTTGGTGCATTTGAAGTTTTAACAATTGTATATTCTTTTTTAACTTGTTCTAGCTGGGCAAAACTAAAGGAAGATATAAATAATACGAAGATTAGGAATAGTGATTTCATATAGGGTTTAATTGATGAGGCAAAGCTACATTATACCGAGTATAAGAATCATAAATAAAAGTTAAATATATATTGAAGAAAGATAGTTTTATACTAGAATAAACGTTTTTGTTATAGAATTTAGATTAATTTAGTGCTTTGAAATTGAATGAATAAATTTTGACATGGGATACAAACATTTTGAAGAGTATAATGAGGAAACTACGGCTGAAATTAAAGCTAGGTATACTAAAATAATTGAGGAGGTAGGAGAGGATGTAACCCGTGAAGGATTATTAAAAACACCTGAACGTGCTTCAAAAGCGATGCAGTTTTTAACGCAAGGCTATGACTTAGACGCAGCTGAAATTTTAAAAAGCGCCATGTTTAAGGAGGATTATAATAATATGGTTATTGTTAAGGATATTGAATTGTATTCACTTTGTGAACATCATATGTTGCCTTTTTTTGGTAAAGCGCATATAGCTTATATACCTAACGGTCATATTGTAGGTTTAAGTAAATTGCCTAGAATTGTAGATGTGTTTTCTAGAAGACTGCAAGTGCAAGAACGTTTAACAGACCAAATATTAAAATGTATTGACGATACATTAAGTCCGAAAGGAGTAGCAGTAGTTATTGAAGCAAGTCATATGTGTATGATGATGCGTGGAGTACAAAAACAAAATTCAACTACAACTACATCAGGGTTCACAGGGGCGTTTAGAAATCAAGAAACTAGAAACGAATTTTTAAAATTAATTACCTCAGATTTAAGCTAGCACACACTGTGAGTTTTTAAGGGGAAAATCAATTTATTAAAATAAGTGTTTAAGGTGATATTTAATCAATACTATTTTTCGTTTGAGGTAATACTTGAAAAACGAAATCAATTGTTTAAATTTGCGTTCCAATTATTGAAAGAAGTAGCATGTTAGAAAGATTACAGATAGTAAAACAACGTTTTGATGAAGTGTCAGATTTGATTATTCAACCTGATATTATCATGGATCAAAAACGATATATTGCTTTAAATAGAGAATATAAGGATTTACGTATCATGATGGAGAAGCGTGATCAGTATATTGAATTGACTAATAATGTTGAAGAATCTAACGAAATTATAAAAGACGGTTCTGATGCAGAAATGGTTGAAATGGCCAAAATGCAACTGGATGAGGCTAAAGAACAATTACCAGCTTTAGAGGAAGAAATTAACTTGTTAATGATTCCTAAAGATCCTGAAGATGCTAAAAATGTTGTAGTTGAACTTCGTGCTGGTACAGGAGGAGATGAAGCAAGTATTTTTGCAGGAGATTTATACCGTATGTATTCTAAATATGCGAGTGATAAAGGATGGAAAGTTGATGTTGTAAATGTAAGTGAAGGTACTTCTGGAGGATTTAAAGAAATCATTTTTGAAGTTTCTGGAGAAGATGTTTATGGAACATTAAAGTACGAATCTGGAGTACACCGTGTACAACGTGTGCCTCAAACGGAAACTCAAGGTAGAGTTCATACTTCAGCAGCTACTGTAATTGTATTACCAGAGGCAGAAGAATTTGATGTTCAGTTGGATATGCAGGAGGTGCGTATTGAGCGTACAACATCTACAGGACCAGGAGGACAATCAGTAAATACTACGTATTCTGCAATTAAATTACATCACGCGCCAACAGGTATGATTGTAAGTTGTCAGGATCAAAAATCATCACATAAAAATTTAGAGAAAGCCTTAAAAGTATTGCGTTCTCGTTTATACGAATTAGAACTTGCTAAAAAACAAGCAGCAGATTCTGCTACTCGTAAAAGTTTAGTAGCTTCAGGAGATAGATCGTCAAAAATTAGAACTTATAATTATCCACAAGGAAGGGTAACTGATCATAGAATAGGATTAACACTATATGATTTACCAAATATTGTAAACGGAGATATTCAGAAAATAATTGACGAGTTAAAAATTGTCGTAAATACTGAAAAGTTAAAAGCAGCTTCTGACGAAATTTAAAAAAAAATCAATTCCCGCTTTCATGCGGGAATTTTTATATACTATAGTTTAGATATTATCAAATGACAACACAGCAACTAGTAGAACAGATAAAGGCAAAAAAATCATTTTTATGCATTGGTTTAGATGTCGATTTAAATAAAATACCACAACATTTATTAGCAACTGAAGATCCTATTTTTGAATTCAATAAAGCTATTATAGATGCTACGCATCACTTGTGTGTTTCCTATAAACCAAATACAGCTTTTTATGAAGCCTATGGATTAAAAGGATGGAAATCATTAGAGAAAACAATTCAATATTTAAATACGAATTATCCAGAAATATATACCATAGCTGATGCTAAACGTGGAGATATTGGAAACACTTCTACAATGTATGCTAAAGCATTTTTAGAGGATTTAGCCTTTGATTCGGTTACTGTTGCTCCGTATATGGGGAAAGATTCAGTAGAGCCTTTTTTAGCTTTTAAAGACAAGCATACGATAATGCTGGCTTTAACATCAAACAAAGGAGCTTTTGATTTTCAGACATTGGAAACAAATGGACAGGAGTTATACAAGCAAGTTTTAGAAACTTCTAAATCATGGGAGAACTCAGAAAACCTAATGTATGTTGTTGGGGCAACTAAAGCAGAGTACTTTAAGGAGATCCGTAAGATAGTTCCGAATAGCTTCTTGTTGGTTCCAGGAGTAGGAGCACAAGGAGGTAACTTACAAGATGTTTGTAAATATGGAATGTCAGAAAATATTGGTTTATTGATAAATTCTTCTCGTGGAATTATATATGCTGGAAATGATGAGGACTTTGCTCAAGCTGCTGCAAATAAAGCATTAGAGTTGCAACAACAAATGAAAGATATTTTAAAGTAAAATGTCATTCCGAGGAATGTAGTGACGTGGGAATCTCATGAAAATAATAGATCAACTTAATAGAATTTTAATTTTTGAAGGTGCTCCAAAACGAATAGTGTCTTTGGTGCCTTCACAAACGGAGCTATTGGTTGATCTAGGGTTAGAAGATAATATTGTTGGTGTTACTAAATTTTGTGTACACCCAGCTCATTTACGAAAAGAAAAAGCTATTGTAGGGGGAACAAAACAAGTTCATTACGATAAAATAAAAGATTTACAGCCAGATATTATTCTTTGTAATAAAGAGGAGAATACAAAGGAAATGGTTGCCGAATTAGAGAAAGTTGCTCCAGTTCATGTTTCTGATATCTATACAATTGACGATACTATAGAATTAATAAAACAGTATGGTGAATTATTTTCTGTTCAGAATAAGGCTACTGAAATCACTAACACACTAGTTGATTTAGTTGACGATTTTAAGGCTTATATAAGTGATAAGTCAGTAAAGAAAGTAGCGTATTTTATTTGGAGAAAGCCTTGGATGGTTGCAGGGAATAATACCATAATACATCACTTGTTGTCTTTAAATAAATTTGATAATGTATTTGCTGAGCAGTCACGATATCCAGAAGTTGTTATTACATCGTTAGTAGAAAAAAATAAACCAGATTTTATATTTTTATCCAGTGAACCTTATCCTTTTAAAGAAAAACATATTTTAGAATTAAAAGAACTTCTTCCTCAAGCTAATATACTGTTGGTGGATGGAGAATATTTTTCGTGGTATGGTACAAGACTACTTGGAGCTTTTGATTATTTCAAAAGCTTACATAGAATTATTGATACTGAAATTTAGTACCCGAACTTAACTCTATTAATTTTCTCTAATAAACGCATAGCTTTATATGCGGCTAAGTCACTTATTGTACTATTTGTATACTTGAAATTATATGCTTTTTCAACGAGTTTTTTGTACCGAGATTCTAATCGTGAAGTATCCCTATATATATCTAATTCAGCTAACATGGTGTTTTAATTAATTGGTTATAAGCTGATTAAAGATAGTTAAAAATATAGAAAGCAACTAGTGTTATTTAGTTAAACTTTTGTAAATGTGTGGTTTATGCGGGTAATTCACACAAAAAGCCGTCAAAATACTGTTTTGACGGCTTTTTGTGTTGTAAAAAAGGATTGCTTAATCTTGCATAGCAAATACTTTTTGTAATAAGTCTGTAGTTCTAGATCCTACTTTATTTCTGATTTCTTTTTCTTCAACAGCAATCATTGTGTATACACCTTTTAAAGCTTCATTTGTAGTGTAGTCTGTTAGATCTGGATTCACTTTTTTAACAAAAGGAATACTATTGTATTTGGTAATGATATTACTCCATACTTTATCAGCGCCAACCTTAGCAAATGAGTTTTTGATTACTGGGTTAAATTTAGCATACAGTGCCGTTTTAGTTCCTGCTTGTAAATACGTTGTTGCAGCATTGTCATTTCCTAATAAAATATTTTTCGCATCATTAAAAGTAATTCCTTTTACGGCGTTAACGAATATAGGAGTGGCTTCTCCTACCGCATCTTCTGCAGCTCTATTTAGTACTTTCAATCCTTCATCAGCTAATTTACTTAACCCAATATCACGTAATCCTTTGTCAACTTTTTTTAATTCTTCCGGTAATAATATCTTCACCAACTGATTTCCTAAAAAGCCATCTTTCTGAGTTAATTTAGAAACTTGTTTGTCTATACCTAGATCCAGTGCTTCTCTTAATCCAGCTCCAATGTCTGCATTAGAAAGGATTCCATTAGTTTGCTCTGGTAGGCTATCAACAACTTGTTGTAATTCAGCACAGCTAGTTATGAATAAG
>Ga0209292_1002527_pt1 | contig 21009 bp, 14 predicted proteins | sample GOMGulsemesocosm_2_FD_184634 | JGI IMG/M metagenome (GOLD analysis project Ga0209292, IMG submission 184634) | Methane-oxidizing microbial communities from mesocosms in the Gulf of Mexico - GOM9C Gulf of Mexico (SPAdes) (version 2) | ecosystem: Environmental > Aquatic > Marine > Cold seeps... | reverse complement strand
TTATCTGCTAAACCGTGCATAGGGGAACTCCACAATATAAATAATTAAGTCTATTGAAACTCAAAACAAACTCAGGTTAAATACTAAACATTAAACCTTTAGTTTGATGGCTATAAAACTAAGTATAGGACTTTCAGCAAATAATGAATAAAACATCTATTATCCCTAAGCCAACTACTGAATATGATTTGCGTTTACTACGTATTTTTACTTCTGTTGTTGAACATGGCGGTTTTGCGGCGGCTGAATTGGCACTAGGTATTACCCGATCAACAATTAGTGTGCACATGTCTAATTTAGAAACTCGCATGAAACTTAAGCTTTGTTTGCGTGGTAGAGGCGGGTTTTCATTAACTGAAGATGGCCAAGCTGTTTATCGCGCAGTAATAGAGTTATTCGATTCACTCAATGATTTCTCTTTGTTAGTTGGCACCCTTGGCAAGGAGTTGAGTGGTGAACTCGTGGTATTGTGCGCCGACCAACTCGATAAAAACAAACAGCAAAAACTAGCGCAAGTGATCCAGCAACTACACGACAGCTCTCCTAATTTGCATATTGTGTTAGATGGTGACTCAATCTCAAATATTGAAAAACAGCTACTAAAGGATAAAGCCCACATTGGTTTATTTCCAAGTTACCAGCAAGTTGAAGGGTTAACTTATACTGCTCTTTCTACTGAGCCGATTTTTTTATGTTGCGCTAAAGAGCATGATTTTTTCAATAAAACAGATACTGACATCTCATCACAAGATTTAGCGGAAGTGGCCGCGATTCACCCCGGCATAGATATAGATATGCTAGGAAAAGAGCAACTTCATAAGTTAAACCTTAGTGCCAAGTCATACCAATTTGATACCCGTAAAACCATGATTCTGTCAGGGCGATACATTGGCTATATGCCACAAAGTTTTATCCAACAAGAGCTAAACCAAGGTGATATTCGAATAATTAAACCTAGCAGCCGTACTTATGAGTTTAACTTATCACTAGTGAGCAAAAAGTCCCCCAGGGAAGTAAATAAAGTGAAGTTGTTAAGCGATACCTTTAATAAAGTATTTAATCTGAATGGTTAGAATGTTGATATTAAGGGTTAGAGAGATTTAGGTATAACCCTTATTTATAGGTAAGCAAAGCTTTAGTCATTTTATTATTTAATAAAAGATTAGATGATGAGTTATCACCTCATTATTAATCACATCATTAAATAAGGTAAATAAAATGAATAACACTAACGGCTCAGACAATACTCAAGAAGTAGCGCAATCAATAAACACAAACGAACCATCACCAAGCATTAAAGAAGTGACTCATGAAGAAAAGCAAGCACCGTTAATGAGATATTTCTCTATTGCTGATGAATCAACAGAGAGCTATGTGCTTGGTTATAACTAAGCATCGATTCCAGTAAAGGCTATCAATGCTGGTTTTTTTGATAGTGCTCAAGTCTTAACTGAATAAAGTCTTGTTGACGAATTCCTCGATCAACAATTGCCATAAGCTGCTGTCTTTTAATTGCTAATGGTGAGCTCTTTGAAATGGCGAGATAGTGATCATCACTATGATTTGGTTGGTGCTTTGTCTTTGTTATTAGATGATCTACCTTCATGAGTTTAAGCATAGGTATGGTACTTTCTTCATAGTGAACAAAGAGATCAATGCGTCCAAGCAATAACATATCAATATTTGTCTTCAGGTTTTTTAGCGGGTATTTTTTTAACTCTTTATCATGTTCGAAAGCTGAGAAGTACTTTGCCCCTCGTATCACTCCGATCATTTTACCACCTAAATTTTTGTAACTACGGATAGTCGTGGAATTTTCATTTAATGAAAAAAATCGAAAAGATAATTGTTCATAAGCCGGTAAAATAAAAATAAGGTCACTCGCGCGCTCTTTGGTATGATGCAAGCCGATAATAAGATCTAAATTGCCCTTTTTAACTTCAATAATACGACGAGCAAATGGCATAGTGGTAATATTTATTTCCATACCTAATTGCTTGGCAATATACTTTAAGTAGCTGCTATGTAAGCCGTCTTTAAATTCCTTTGCTACCGCTGCTTTAATAACATAAGGCTCATTAGCCTGAACGTTATTATGCAGAAGAATACTTGTGTAAATAACAACGAGTACAGAGACTCTGAAGAAAAACATAGACATGTATCATGTGGTTTTTAACTACCTTTAATAGTAGTTAAAAACCGAGCTTTAGCTAGCTAAAGCTTAATGAACAAACTGTCCTGCTAAGGTGTGCTGATATTTTGAATCCTCTATCACTAACTGGCCGTTAACAATCACTTGTTCTACACCCACAGAGTAGTTGTTCCACTGAGTAAAATCAGCTTTGGGTGCAAAGTCTTGCTTATCAAAAATGATGATGTCAGCCTTAAAACCTTGCTTTAAAATACCGCGATCATCCAGACCAAGGATCTTCGCGGTTTGAGATGAGCTTCTGTTAATAAAAGTAGCCAAATCAAGTAATTTTTTATCTACCACATAGCTTTGATATTTTCTTGGAAAGCTCGCATATTTACGAGGGTGACCATTGGTTCCATCAGAAGATGTAACCACCCAAGGCTGTACCATAAAGTTTTCTACATCCTCTGGCGACATATTAAAGGAGGCGACTCTGACATCGCCTTGTTGAACCATCCAGATTGCAGTATCAACAACTGATAATTCTTTTAACTCAGCGACTTGCTTTAGATTTAAGCCAACCAAACTTTTATCTTTAAATTCAGTGATAGCTAGTGATTGTGGACCACCTCTACGGCGGATATTTTCGGTGATTTCTCGTGCCAATTGTGCCGCTAAATCTGCTTGATTTAATCGTCTATGAAAGGCTTCTTTTGAATCTGCCATAACCCATTTAGGCATCACGGCACTGCGAAGCTTAGTACCTGATGCTAACCAAGGATATTGATCGGCTGAAATTGATATGCCCTGCTTTTGCGCTTGCTCTATTTTGGCAATTGCCGCTTTGCTTTGTCCCCAAACGTCAACACCTAATGCCTTTATATGAGCTAAATGCAAATGGATATTAGCTTTATCAACTATATTAATCGCCTCATCAAGTGCCGCGGTAAAGCCGATATTGAAGGTACTTTCGTCACGTAAATGAGTATCGTAAATACCACCAAATTGACTGGCAATTTTAGCTAATGTTATCACTTCTTCAGTATTGGCATAACTTCCGGGCACATAATATAAACCCGTTGATAAACCAATTGCGCCAGATTCCATTGCGCTTGTTAATAACGTAGACATTTGAGTTAATTCATCTGTAGTTGCATAACGCTCAACTCTACCCATCACTTGCTCTCGGATACTGCCATGACCTACTAATAACGCAACATTTGTACCTATGCCATTGGCATTAAGCTTGTTCACCGTTGCTTGCACATCAACAGGACCACCGCCGTCATTACCATTTACTACGGTAGTCACACCCTGAGTTAAGTAATTTAAATTATGATTTTTATCCTTGCTCAGTAACTCAGCTAAGCTGTGAGTATGTGGGTCAATAAAACCAGGGCTAACAATTTTACCTTTTGCATCGATAACCTTTTCAGCTTCAACGTTATATGAGCCGGTTGCATACATTCCACAAATCATTTGACCACAAATGGCAAGGTCTAAGGATTGAGCTTTATCACTATTACCAGTGTAAACAATGCCATTGGTGATTAACAAATCAACTTTAGCGGTACTGACTTGTGATTTAGCACCTAGTTCAGTACTGGTTTGAGCTGTATCACTTAAACCTTTAATACTTTGCTCTGACTTTTCAGATGAGCAAGCAGAAAGTAAGGTCAAACCCAGCGTTACTGCAATTAAGTTTTTGTTATATATGCTCATTGTCAGTCCTATTATTTATTATGCTATTCTTTATTATGATTAACGTCTGATAGCATATTAGCCATCAACAAATTAGCCGAGTTAAAAGCAATTCGCTTTATTTCACCACGGTCAGTGTTATCACCCATTTCATAAGTAATAGCATGAACACCAAACTTATCAGAGAAGTATTGTTTTGATACACCTAAATCAGGGTTGTTACCCGGCTTTATTACCACATTGAAATTAGGCATTGCTTTATCTAGATCACCAAGCCAATGTCTAACAAAATAAGCATCTTCAACGCCATAATCTACTGGCATGCTATAAAAAATATCATTTTTGGTGGAGTGAAAGTCTACGGCAAATTTAATCTTTTGACCTTGTGCAACAAGCCCCAGTAAGTAATCGTTAATTAAGCGCGTTTCTACCTGAGTAAAATTATTCCAATCACGGTTTAAATCCAAACCATTAGCATTACTGCGCCAATTCCCTGCATGAACGCCATCAGGGTTAATATTTGGAATAACCAAAACATTATATTTTTCAAGGTAACGTTGGCTCATTTCACTTGTTGATAAAAGTGTTTCTACAAAAGGAAATAAAGCTAAAGCGCCTGTGATTTCTGGTGGGTGCTGCCTACCTAAAATCACCAACCACTCTTTAGCATTGTCATTTTTATGCTCTATTTTATAAATAGGGCGACCTTGCGTAGAGTTACCTAAAAGGCTGTGAGTAGTTTTGCCCTTTGCTGTTAAACCTTTAGCCCAATCAACATAATACTGATTGTTAATAATTTCCTGTGCTGCAATCAAAATAGGCTCAGGCGAAGCAACGATCTTCATAATTAAACGCTCCCCCTTAATTTTATGCTTCTGCAGCTGCCACGCGCCACCATTACGACTAATTTTAGGTGGATACCTATGTTCATCACCGCGTACTCTCATGGTGATTTTAATATCTGTCGCCTGATCAGCTTGTATTTTAAAAGCGTACCAGGGACTTGAATTTATCGGAGTATTCTCTGGTATCAAGGTAATTGAATATTCATTCTCTGCGACACGTTTACATTCATCCATACGAGCTGCTGAAAAGTCTGCGGTGATACGAACCACACCGCTACTACATGCTTGCGCATTGTCACTTCGTTCCATCTGAGTTGAAGTACAAGAGGCCAACAAAGCACCTGAAAGTAATAATGAGCAAGTAAGCAATAAGTTTTTCATAATGTTATCTTTTTAACTTGAAGGAAAAGGAAATATGGCCCGGGTACTGTAAGTTAGCCGAGCCATATAATTTATATCTAAGTTTTAATATATAAGTTCAAAGACTTAGAATGATTTACTAAGACTCATATACAGGTAACGTCCTCGGTTACTATGCATAGAGCCAAAATAGCCATGAGCAAGTTCATCAGCTAACGGTGGCTCTTCATCAAAGATATTACGCACACCAACTCTGACCTTCATGCCTTCTAACATGTTGTTAGCAGTGAAGTTATAAGAACCGTAAACATTCACAGTAGTATAACTATCAACAGGTAAGTTCATTACTTCATCATCAACGATTGCTGTAGTACTTGTGTCTTCTAAGTCACTGGTAAATTTAGCACTAACACCAGCGCCCCATTCATTAAGCTTCCAGTTCAATGATGTTCTGGCTTGCCACTCAGGGTTACCATTTTGCTTAATTAAATCGCCTACATTAGAAATAGTTCTATCAGCTGGTACTGCTGGGTTGCCAGCTTCCTGTGCTTCAACTAACAGTGCAGAAATAGGGTCAGCAACTTGCTCAAACTTACTTAAGTGGGCTGCATTAGCACTAAACTCAAAATCACCAAAAGAAGTTTCAAAGTCATACACTAAACCAATATCAATGCCTGAGATTTCTCGCTTATCTAAGTTCTGGTACTCATTGTTGATTTGAATAACTTCTTGGGTATCCGCATCTCGAATTACTGCAGGGTTACTTGAGCCTTCACTTTGTAAAAGCGAATCATAAAGTAAGTGAGAGTTGCCTGATAAAATACCCACTAAGTTTTCTTGTTCAAGCTTCCAAAAATCTAAGTTAATAGTTAAGTTTTCAGTTGGCTCTAAAATGATACCTACTGAAGTGTTAACGTCATCTTCTGGTGTTAAGTTGTCACTTGGTTTACGAATATCAATCACGGCATAGCTGTCATCAAGTACTGGGTCATACAAAGTATTACTACGTACCGCTGTTGCAGTCGTTTGTGCTAAGCCTGGCGCTCGGAAACCACCAGCATATGATGCTCGTATACTTAACCAGTCAATCGGTTGATAAAATACTGCAATTTTAGGCTTTAACGCACTACCCACATCAGAAAAGTTTTCATAACGTGCTGCAAGTTGAATCTCAGCATACTGATCACCTGAGTCAATTAACGGCAGGATAAGTTCAGCAAAAGCAGAAGCAACATTACGGCTTGCTTTCGAGTCTTCCGTTGGGCTACTACCCATAACGTCACTCGGCGATAAGGTAACACCAGTAACTTCATCAACAAAAGGTGTACTACCATCTAATAATGCGTCACGGTCATCTTCAAAACCCTCGTGACGAAATTCAACACCTAATGCAAGACCAGCATCACCAGCTGGCATTTCAAAAATTTCACTGTTACTGGCTTTAAAATCAATCGATGCCAGACTAGTTTTTGAATCTCTGTGCACATCAACCATAAATTGATTAAGTATATCTTGTGATACCATAGGAATATTACCTGTGGTATTCGGGTTATTTATATCACCACCTGCAAAAACATTATAAGCCGTATTTATATCGGTGCTATTAATTGCTCTTTGAAAAGCACTTGCTTGTACACGGTTGGCAACATCATTAGTCTCTGCTTCACTATAGAAAGCAGCACTTTCCCATTCCCATTCACCGAAGTATCCACGTAAACCGCCTAATAATCGATAACTGGTGTCATCTACTTCCACATTACGCACACCAGTGTCAATTGGACGATATTTACGTAGCGAAATTTCTTCACCAAATGGATTATATGCGGCATCAGCAGAAATTTTAAAGCGTTGTGCTGTTAAATTATGTGTTTGCTCACGAGTACGTTCTGCCTTGGCACTATAATAAATAGCTTCAGAGAAAAATTCTAAGTCATCTGAAATTTCATGGGTTAAATGAGCGTAAAGGTTGTATCGGTTTACATCTGATACTAAAGAGCGGGTTGTGCCGCGATCAAAACGGATATCTCGACCAGTACTACCTTGGTCAACACAGACACCTTCTACTGCAAGTGGGGAATCAACACAACCTGACATGCTGTCTGGTTGAAGATGGAAGGTCTTTAGGCTTGAAGAGCTAAACTCTCCCCATGGCGTACTAGTACTTCTGTTATCTAATTGAGTATCACCAATAAAGGCTTCTGGTAAAGTTGGGTATTCACGTAAATCATGACTCGCTGAATAAGGTCTTTCTGAGGCCATCATGCCATTACGTTGATAGCCAGTAAATGAACCTGTTAGGTGAGTTTTACCCTGGTTGAACTCTATACCGGTTAAATAATTAAAGGTTAGCTCATCCAGTGAAGTGCCTTGAGATTGACCATATTTCAAGTCTACTCTCGAGCCTTCAAAGTCGGTATTTAATGCATAATTCACTACACCGGCAACCGCATCAGAGCCGTAAATAGCGGCAGCACCATCACGGAGCACTTCAAGAGAACGTAAGCCCGAAACAGGTAAAGTATTAGTATTGACGGTAGTAACCGGAACAAAGTTCTCTGACTGTGTTCCCGGGTGATTAACTAGGCGACGACCATTAAGCAAAGTAAGGGTATTACCTGAGCCAACTCCGCGTAAGTTCACTGAACCAACATCACCACGTGCATCGTTGACACCACCGTTACCAGTAGATGCACCAAAGTTTACTGCGCCCATTTGCGGGATAGAGCGAATTAAATCATCACCACTCATTGCACCAGTATTTGCAATATCTTCCGCCGTTAAAGAAGTTACCGGCAAAGTACTTACATCCGTTGCACGCTTGATATTACTACCAATAACAGAAATACGTTCAACCTCTTCCTCTTTCACTTCTGCTTTTTCTGCAGCAAAAGCAGCTTGAGAGGTAAGTGCGGTTAAGACACATAAACTCAAGTGTGATAATTTTAACTTAAACATTGCTCTATCTTTCATGACATTCACCATTGTAATTTCGCTTGCTTTATAATTAGTCAGGCTTAATGTTTGCCTGATCATTTAGTTTCATTTGATTCACATTAACCATGAACTTAAATTACACTTTTAACAATTGACCCTTTATTGCTCTCCCATAACCTGAGGTTATAGATAAAATCTATAAGCATAGCAGTTGACTATTATTTCTACTCGGCTGTAAAAAACCAGACCCGCGAATTTTAACTGGATTACCGGGAGTTTCCGTATTATCAGCAATGAACATAATCGATAAATATGCTTTTAAAGTTATAAAAAAATAAAACAGAATAAACAGGGTTAATTCGAGAAAAAAATAAAAAAAGCGTCATACTTTAGTTAACTTTATTCATCAAAAACGGCATCTTTATGATAAAAATTTCAGTAATAGCATATCGATTTTCGAAAACTTACTTATAAAAGTGTATAAGTGAAGTAAAAATGAAAGTCAAAAATCAAAAAATTCACTATTTGATATGTTGTTTAATAACACTTATTCCTCTTAAAAATTTGCAAGCACAAGAATTCATTATTGGTGTTGAAGACGTATCTTATTACCCTTTGTATGAATTCAAATCAAATAGAAACACCCATACAAGAGAGCTATTAGATACCTTTGCCGACTCTCAGGGGTATAAATTTACTTACTTACCCTTGCCAGTAAAGCGATTTGAGCGATGGTTAGTCGAGGATAGAATAGATTTCAAATATCCAGATAATTCACGCTGGTATGCCAATAGAAATACAGCAAAGAACTTTACCTTTAGTGAACCTACAATAAAGCTAGTTGCCGGAACCTCTGTTTTGAAATCATCATTGAACAAAAGTAAATCAGAATTCAAATCCATTGGTACTCTGCTAGGTTTTTACCCTACACATTGGATCGAACCAATAAAAAATGGGCAGGTGAAATTATATGAAGATGTTTCGACAAAATTGTTGGTGCAACAACTGATAGCAGGACATATTGATGGTATAGACATAGAGCCAAGTGTTATTCATTATTACCTCGAAGAATTAGGTAAACCACCAGATACAAGTATTATTGATCGAAAGTATAAATACGACGTTTATGACTTTCATTTTTCAACAATAAAGCATCCTGAAATTATTAACGAATTTAATGAATTTTTACGTAACAATAAGGTGTTACTTGAGCAGCTAAATAAAAAATATAAGATCATGGACTATAGACCTTATTTAAAATGACCTAGCACTTTAATAAAAGTACTAGGTCATAAATATATACAAGCTTTAGCTAAGTAAAGTCCGTATTTGTCGATTAGCAAAATACAACTTATCAATATGCACCCTACCCGCCGACTTTAAGTCATCTATAGCCCTTGTCACTCGTTTAAGATCTGAAACCTTACTTTCAGCCCATAACTCAATTGCTGTACCAGGAGAGGCTGCAGGGTTACTATTAATAATACTAACAACAAGCTTTTCTCTAAATTCGAGCAAATCAAGCAATAAACTAAATCGCGCTAATCTTGACCAATGATCTTGTGTTTCGACCATTTCTGTTTGCTCTATTAGCCAGCCAAGGCCTAACAATTTACTGATCTGACAATAACAAGGCAGTATTTTATCTACCGACATGTCCAGCTCAAAAGCGGTTTTAACTATGTCACAAAACACCACACTCGACACTTTCAATTGATGAATTTTATCGACAATCACTAAGCCATCAGCCTCATTTTCGATTTGATAAAGTGATTCATCTACCGGTGAAAAAGGTAACGTTATTTCATCATCATTAAGCTGTTGTAAAGTATTTATTCCTGGTGAATACCTTTGCACAATTGTTTCAATGCTTTCATCATCATTTGCATGATTAATAAACCAAATAGCCATTAGGCGATAAAAACGTTGTACTTCCACCAGCAGTTTTATTTGTATTTGTGCTGAAACGGTATCTTGCAGTGATTCTATTTCACGCCAAATATCATCAAGCGAAAAAACTTCTTTGGCGATAATAAACGCCTTAACAATTTCAGCAATAGTTGCGCCGGTTTGCTCCCTAACCGCATGAATACCACCGCGATTAAAAATCTCATTAGCTACACTGGTAGCAATAATTTGCTGAGCTAATGGATGGTTAATAATAGCCTGATTATGTTCCTGTACTAAGGCCGAAGGGAAAGCTGACAATAAGTACTTTTCAAAATACTTATCAGTAATTAGCGATTTTTCTTGTAACAATGCATTGTTAACATCCATTTTGGAATAAGCCATTAATACTGCTAATTCAGGTCGTGTTAGCCCTTGTTGAGCGTTATGCCTCGCCTGTAACTCTTCATCATCAGGTAAGTACTCTAGTTCACGATTTAACTCGGCGCTGTTAACTAAGTATTGAGTTAAACGGGTAAAGCTATCAAAGTGAAATTGACTATTCGCCTCATCGATACTTAATGCTTGTGCTTGGTAATAATTATTACGCAGTACCATAGCACCAACGTCATTAGTCATTGCTTCTAATAAAGCATCACGTTCTGATTTAGACATGACTTCTTTATCAACTAAGCCATTCAATAAGATTTTGATGTTAACTTCATTATCAGAGCAGTTAACACCAGCAGAGTTGTCTACTGCATCAGTATTAATTTTACCGCCTGCTTTGGAGAATTCTATTCGAGCTAACTGAGTACAACCCAAGTTACCGCCTTCACCTATAACTTTACATTGCAGCTCATTGCCATTGATCCGTAAAGCATCATTACTTTTATCTCCGACTTCAGTGTTAATTTCATTACTGGCTTTAACGTAAGTGCCAATACCACCAAACCAAAGTAAATCAGCTGTAGATTTTAATATGCAACGTATTAACTCGTCTGGTGATAACTTGGTTATTTTGTCATCTATATTAAGTAACTGCTTTATCTCAGCGCTTAATTGAATATGTTTGACTGACCGGCTAAAGACACCACCACCATTTGAGATTAGTGCCTTGTTATAATCTTGCCATGACGAACGGTCAAGGTGATAAAGTCTGCTACGTTCATCATAGCTTAACGGCGCATCGGGATTCGGATCGATAAAGATATCACGGTGATCAAAAGCAGCAACCAGCTTAATAGCTTTTGACGATAACATGCCATTACCAAAAACATCACCTGACATATCGCCAATACCAATTGCACTAATTTCATCTTTTTGTACATCAATGCCCATTTCTCTAAAGTGCCTTTGCACAGAAACCCATGCACCTTTAGCTGTGATACCCATTTTTTTATGGTCATAACCGACACTGCCACCTGAAGCGAAAGCATCGCCTAGCCAGAAGCCATAGTCATCAGCTAAGCTATTGGCGATATCAGAGAAGGTCGCTGTGCCTTTATCTGCTGCAACAACTAAGTAGCTGTCATCACCATCAAAGCAAACGATATCTTTTGGTTTAACAATGCCCTCAGGGCTATTGTTATCTGTAAGGTCTAATAAAGCTGAAATGAAAATTTTATAACAGGCGATTCCTTCTGCGGTAATAGCTTCACGTGAGCCATTCATTGGTAATTGCTTTGGCACAAAGCCACCTTTGGCACCTTGAGGGACAATAACGACATTTTTAACCTGCTGCGCTTTTACCAAGCCCAGTACTTCTGTACGAAAGTCTTCACGCCTATCAGACCAACGCAAGCCACCGCGAGAAACTAAACCAAAACGTAAATGTACTCCCTCAACACGAGGAGAATAAACAAAAGTTTCTACATAAGGTCGAGGCTGAGGTGCATCGTCTATTTCACCACTGCGGATTTTAAATGAGCAATAGTTTTTTGACTCACCTGTAGCTGAAAGTTGATAAAAATTAGTTCTAACTGTGGCTGAAATGGCGGCAATAAAATTACGAAGAATTCTGTCATGATCTATTTTTTCGACCATAGCTAATGCTTGTAATAACTCAGCCTTTATTTCCTCTGTAATTACTTTACGTTCACAAATATCTTTAGTTGTTAAAGCAAAGCGTGATTCAAACAAACGGATCAAACCATGAACAATTTCAGGATAGTTTATTAACGCCTGCTGAAAATATTCTTCCGAGTAGCCCAATCCTAATTGACGTAAATACTTGCCGTAGGCGCGAATAATAACAATTTGTCTGATATCTATATTGGCCGATAATAGCAGTTTGTTATAACCATCATTTTCAATATTTCCTAACCATACCTGTGACAACGCTTGTTCTAGGTTAGCTTTTATTGCTTCGATATCTAGTTCATTATTTCGATATTCTAACGTGTAGCTATACAAGTTATTTATCGCACTAACTTGATTTGCCATCGTTACTTTAAAACTAAATTCATCTAAAGGTCTAAAGTCAAAGTTTTCTAAAATGGGAATAGAGTCACTCAAAGCAATACCTTGCGCTAGCGTATAAATATTTAGCACTAATGTATTTTTGGGGCCCTTTGCCGGGCGGTATATTTGGAACTGAAATGGCTTACTTTCTTCAAGTTTTTCTAAGTTAGTAATAGCACTTATCGCCTGCTTAGCAGAGAATTGTTCACGGTAACTCTTAGAAAAGCCATTTTCATATTTTTTTATTAACTGACTGGCCTGCTCCCCGCCCCATAATTGAGATATTAACTTGTGTAAGTTTTCCATCCAGCTTTGTGTTTTAGCTTCAATTCGGGCAATTAACTCATCGGCATTGTCATCACTCGGTAACTGAGCGCTTTTTTCAATAATAAAGTGCCATTGGGCAAGATAGTTATCATTGAGCATAGAGCGACGAGATAAGATATTGCCTTGATAAGCCTTAGATAACTCATTTTCAATTTCATCGCGTAAATCAGTACAAAATGCATCTTTGGACACAAAAACCAGCACAGATACTTGATTGTTATACTCACTCTCCCTGATAAAGGTGCCTGGCTTACTCCTAACATTAAGGTTATGGATCCCTTGAGCTAAGGTGAGTAGTTGTTCGACACTACTTTCATATAGCTCTCTTTTCGGTAGAGAAGCGAGAATATGAACAAAGTTACGGTAATCATGACTGTCTTGTTTGACCGAAAGACGCTGCAGTACTAAGCCAAGTTTATGACTTAAAAATGGGATTTTCTTGGGGTTGAGGTTATTAGCTACCTGGGTAAACAAGCCAATAAACTGATGAATAGCGATAACTTCACCATCAGACGAAAACTCTTTAACATTCACTAAGTCTAAATAATCACTACGATGAATAGTCGATTTGAAATTAGACTTACTCACCATCAAAGATGAATCAGAATTAATAAATGACGTAAACTCAGTACAGCTCGGTTTTAACTCTTCATCACCTGCTATGGTTGCACTAGTACTATTGCGGAAAACACCATAATTATATTGACCCAAAGGGTAGTCATTTTGTGCAGTTACCGCAAAAGAACAGTAGCCGAGAAAAACAAAGTTATCATGACAAAGCCAAGACAAAAAAGATTTGCTTTCATCAACACTCGCTAAAGGATTGTGATAATGGTTCACATTTTCACTTTTAGCCGTCATCAAGGACCAGTCAGTAGTCACCTTAGTAATTTGAGCAAGTAAATTTTGTATTTTTTCAACAAGAGAGCCGATAGCAACCGAGTCGAGCTGGTTAGCCAGTTCAATATATAGTACCGACTCATCACCCAATTGATTTGATTCTGCTTGAGAGTCATTGATTTTAGCGCGGTTGATTACAGGGTGTAAAAACAAAGCTATTTTGAAGCCTTGTGCGATTAATAACTCAGATATTGAATCAACAAGAAAGGCTTTATCATCGGTAATGATATGAAGTACTGAAGCATCAGCTAAAACACCTTGCTGGACTCTTTTTTCTATAACAACCTTATTTTCATTAGCTGAACGACACGAAAATGATTGCCATAATGACAATGCCATTTGGTAACGCTGCTCAATGGATAATAATTGCATATCATCACTGTGTAGACGGAGAAATAACTGTGAAGAAAAACGCTCAAAAGCAGTGAGGTTTTCTTTGAGATAGTTATCATTTATATAACGGCTTAATTCAAGTTCTGTAGCGAAATTCACAATAATTTACCTTCATCTATTTTAATAAGCTCCCCTATTTTTTTCTATTGTAAAAGGAGCGTAGCTATAAACAAAAGCCTAGCTAGTGCTCCTTTTACAGGCAAATTCATTTTATTGACAAAGGTATAACCCAACGTTGTAGCTTCATTTTCATTGACTGTTAGCCAGCACATAACCCAAAGTTATTACCCCCCTAACATTAACTATTACCCCTTTGCATCTTGTTACATTATCTTGAATGTATTGAATGAGCGTTACCGTTCTTGTCATCTGCAATATTTATATTTAGTGGCATTGACCTTAGGTAGCATATTTTCCATTACCAAAAAATAAGATACCAATATGAGCAGAAAACAAAATATTATTGCCAGTGCTATCAGTGCAAATATCATAGATCAAGATTTAACTGCCATCGGCGTAATGGACTTAAATGCGTTAAAGAAAACTGTTGATGATGTCTATCAAGCTTTTCCGGACAATTTTTTTCATACTTTTGCCGTAAAAGCTAATGCCTTAGTTAAGGTATTAGCATCACTTCGTGAATATGGCATGGGCGCAGAAGTTGCTAGCCCTGGAGAGTTAATGATTGCTCGTGCTGCCGGTTATGACACTGCTGATATTATTTTCGATTCGCCAGCAAAAACAGTACAAGATTTACGTACTTGTATCGAAAATGGTATTGCGATTAATATTGATAATCTACAAGAGTTAGCTCGTGTAGATCGCTTAATACGTGATTTTCCCAACACCAAATCCATTATTGGTTTTCGTGTTAACCCACAAATTGGCGCAGGTAAAATAGGCTCCACTAGTACAGCAACCGCTACCTCAAAATTTGGTTACGCCTTAGAAGATGGTGACAATCGTCAAAGATTGATTGAAATTTACCAAGCTCGTCCATGGTTAAAGAGTATCCATACTCATACGGGTTCACAAGGTTGTGAGCTAACCTTAATGGCCAATGGCGTTCGAGTTATTACCGAGCTTGCCGAAGAAATCAATGAATTTATCGGTAATCAGCAAGTAACACGTTTAGATATTGGTGGCGGCTTACCCGTTAACTTTAGCTCAGATGAAATCAAACCAAGCTTTCAAGATTATGCTGAGGTATTGAAAGCGGAAGTACCTTTACTCTTCACTAATAAATATCAAGTAAAAACCGAATTTGGTCGTGCTATTGTCGCTAAAAATGGCGTTATTATTACCCGAGTAGAATACACTAAAAATTCTGGTGGTCGCCATATAGCCACGACTCATGCTGGTGCTCAAATTCTTACTCGTACAGCTTTTCTACCTAAATCATGGCCAATTCGAGTCACTGGCTATACTAGCCGAGGCGAAGAAAGAACTGAGCAAAATTCAGATGTAGTGGCAACAGATGTTGCTGGCCCTTGCTGTTTTGCTGGCGATCTCATTTGTGTTAATCAGTCAATACCAAAACTTGCCGTTAATGACTATGTCATGGTTCATGATACTGGCGGTTACTACTTCACTAATCACTTTGATTATAATAGCTTACCAAGAGTTGCTATTTATACTGTTAGCGGTGCTGATGATGCTTTAACCATTGAATGTATTCGCGCTGCAGAATCCCTTGAAGATGTCTTAAATAAGATGTAATTGCCTTTATTACAATTAATAGCTATGCGGTAAAGGCTATATGCGATATAAACTGCCAACAAAAAAAATCAACCTGATAATGTTTGCTATAAATTGCAAAATAATAGCGATTACTTGGTTGAAATTATAACAATAGAGTGAGCTTATCCATGGAAATAAATGTCGGCGTATTAGAAACGCTAGTAGTAGCGTTAATTATTCTTTTCTCAGGATACTTCTGTAATAGCAAAGTTGCTTTTTTACGTAATAATAATATTCCAGAGCCCGTTGTTGGCGGCATTTTATTTTCAATATTAGCAGCCATAGCCCATAGCTTTTTTGATATCAATTTTCAATTTGATATGAGCTTTAAAAGCCCACTAATGACGGTGTTTTTTACCACCGTTGGATTAGGTGCTAGTTATTCCTTACTACTGAAAGGTGGCCCTAAGGTAGTTCTATTTCTTGGTCTCGCCACTGTGTATTTGTTAGTGCAAAATGCCATTGGGGTTTCCTTAGCGATGGGGACAGGCATGGATCCATTAATGGGCTTAATTGGTGGCTCTGTAACCTTATCTGGTGGTCATGGTAACGGCGCAACTTATGCTGACTTGTTTATTGCTGAGTATGGAATGTCTTCTGGTGTCTTTGAATTAGCAATGGCAGCTGCCACTATGGGTTTAGTGTTAGGTGGTTTGGTTGGTGGTCCTGTAAGTAAAAGGCTCATTAGCCGTTATGACCTAAAGGCTGATGAGTTTCATGAAGAGCTTGATGATACGGTAACTTTTAACCCTGAAGATCATGATTTAGTTACTCCAAAAAAGATGATGGAAACCCTGTTCGTTATTTTGTCATGTATGGTTGTTGGTCATGTTGTTTACCTGAACTTGAAAGCCGCTGACATTGTTCTGCCTGCATTTTTATTACCATTACTATTTGGTGTCTTAGCCACTAATTTGTGTGAGCTTTCAAAACGTTACACTATCAGTAGAGCCTGTATTGATTTATGGGGCACCATGGCACTGTCTATATTCTTAGCCTTGGCATTGATGTCGTTAAAAGTTTGGGAACTGGCAAATCTAGCTGGCCCTATGATAGTTATCATTCTTATACAAACAGTAGTGCTAATGATGTTCGCTTATTTTATAACCTTTAGAGTAATGGGTAAAAATTATAATGCCGCCATTATTGCTGGTGGTCATTGTGGTTTTGGTTTAGGTGCAACACCAACAGCTGTTGCCAATATGGAGTCACTGGTTGCTCGTCATGGCCCATCGCCACAAGCATTCCTAGTAGTTCCTTTAGTTGGTGCTTTCTTCATTGATATTACCAACGCTCTCGTTATCCAACTGTATTTAAGTCTGCCTTTTGTTGCTAGTTAACCCCCTTTGTTGGACATTTTCGATTAAAGAAGGTGTCCAACATTTTTAGCTTTGCCATTGATTGTACAAAAACATAACAATAAAAAAACTTTGCGCCTTTATTTACTTAAATCTATCCTATAACCTTAGGCTATGGCTTCAACAAAAAAGTGCAATAGCTCTGCACTCTGCTAGACGATATTTTAGTTAACTAAAATATTTTTGAGTGATTAGATTGCTATAACTAAGGATAAAAAATGCGTTTAAGACATATCGAAATTTTTCACGCCATTTATACTACTGGTTCAATAACAAATGCAGCAAAAATACTGCATGTTTCGCAGCCCTCTGTTAGTAAAGTTTTATCCCATGCTGAGATGCAGCTAGGTTTTGACTTGTTCAAACGCGTCAAAGGCCGTTTAATTCCTACCGACGAAGCAGAAATGCTATTCGATGAAGTTGATAAAATTTATCAGCAGATGCGCTCTATAAAAAATACTGCTGAAAATATTAATAAATCAGAATATGGTCAAATAAGTATTGGTGGTACTCCCGCCCTCGGTTTTGATGTTATTCCAAGTGCAATAGCTAAGTATCACAACGTACACCATCAAGTTAACTTTAATGTACAAACGGTTCATAACGAAGCGGTAATGCAAAGCCTATTGGAACATAAATGTGATTTAGCGATATTATTTGAGCCCAATAATATGCCTGGAGTTTCATCTATAGAGCTAGCGCAATCAGAATTAGTAATTGTGTATCCCAAAGCAAGCTTCCCTAGCTGTCCTGACAAATTGACATTAAGCCAGTTAAAAGAGTTTGAATACATAGATATAAGCCACAGTGGACCATTAGGCGACCTTTTGTGGACTAGAATGATGAAAGATAACATCAAATTAGAATCCTTGATTAAAGTACAAACCTACTTTATTGCGGCGAGATTGGTTGCCCAAGGTGCGGGGATTTGTGTCGTAGATCGCTTTACTGCCCAAGGCAATTTAGCGGATAACATTGCCATTGCCTCTTTTGATCCGCCTTTAAACTTTACTGTAGATGCACTTTTCCTTGAAAACAAAGGCCTATCTAAAGTTACTGAAGATTTTTTACCTTACTTAAAGGCTGAGTTTTCAACAAATGAATCTTAACACTGGCTACGTTATGAGGCTTGGTTAATCGGGCACTGAAGATTTATCACGTTCCTCATTGCTTGTTGATAGCACTACCTTATTTCGCCCTGAATTTTTTGCTTGATAAAGTAACTTATCGGCCCGTTCATAGGCGCTTTCTACGGTCAGGTTTTGGCTAGCATTGATCAACAATATCCCTGCTGAAATGGTAATTTTCTTTTCAAGGTCACAATACTGCTCCAAACTTTCTACCGCAACGCGAATATCTTCTGTTAGCTTAAATGCACTTGTTTCATCTTTTGCTTGATATAAAAGTGCAAACTCCTCTCCGCCCAAACGGAAAACCGCATCATTGCCCCGCTTCATTTGTACTTTCAACAAATTAGCAAGGGCCACCAGAGCTACATCTCCCGCAGGATGACCAAAAGTGTCATTATAGTTTTTAAAGTGATCTATATCTATGATTACCAATGCCAATAATTCATGGCTTCTATTTGCTGCACTCATTTGCTGTGGCAGCACTTCATCAAAATGACGACGGTTAAATAAGCCAGTTAAGGCATCTGTTTTTGTCAGCTGCTCTAACAAACTTTTGGCTGTAATTAACTTTTCAAAGGTTCTTGAAATAAGTATTTCAGCCAAATAGGCAAAGAAGAGTGTGAAGCACGTCACCATAGTGAAGCGAACAAACTCCATCATAGTAACTGTGGTGCCAGTAAAAGAAAATAACAGCAGCAGTAATAACGTTAAAAAGCATAAACATATGCGTAGACCCACTTTGTGCCCATACAATGACAGAACGAGGAAAATATAAAGGAAGGACCAAATCGGGGTATATTCTTTGCCATGGTTAAAATAAACCACCAACAATATACCCAAACCCATAATATGTAAGACAATATGTGAACCATACTTTCGTTGCTTCCCAGGTAAAGAGAGTAGTACAGACAAAGCGATGAATAAGCTAAGGTTTACGTAGAAAATGACAGTATTACTATAAATAAAGTTGCCAAGCATCAAAACTGTAAGGATCGTAAATGATAATAAGAGAATAAATTTGCTGGTAACTTTTTTGCGATAAGAGTTACTTTCAATATCTTTATCTAATTGCAAATAAGATTTAAACCATTTTTTCATGCCCAATAATCCAAGCTTTCCTGCTAAACCATCTGTAGCTTATCATAAATGTTCTCATACTTTGTTTCCTTTTTAGACAACTTCTCAGTCGTTAGTAGCCACTACAGTAACCGGCATAAAGATGATACCAAACAATGTTCTTAACCACTTACCGGCCTAATATAAAGTATTGTTTATTTTTAAAATCAATGACTATGAATGACTTTGACTTATTTGTATTAGTACGTAGCATACATGTACTGGCTATTATATTTTGGATTGGCGGTGTGGCATTTATCACTACAGTGTTGCTTCCTGCATTAAATAAAATGGTCGATAAAGAGCAGCGAGTTGATCTATTTGAGCAACTCGAACATAAGTTTGCTTGGCATGCTAAATTAGCCACAGTAGCTGTAGGTGCTTCAGGTTATTATATGCTGGATTTTATGAATGCATGGCAGCGATATCAAGATATTCAATTTTGGTGGCTACACCTAATGACCTTAGTATGGTTTATTTTTACTTTAGTGCTATTTATCTTAGAGCCGCTCTTTTTACACCGATATTTTATAGAGCATGCCAGGAAAGACAGCGATAAAACTTTTGCTCTTCTACAACGTATGCATTATTTACTACTGGGTTTGAGTTTACTTGCAGTGTTTGGGGCTATAGCAGGTAGCCATGGCTATTTTTAATTAATTCAAAGCCTGAAATCAAAGCTATGTTAACAAGCACTTTTTGTAATATGCCTGTCAATTTAACTGTATAAAGTTATTTAGGTATTTCAGTTAATATTTATATTCTTAAGCTTCTGCCAATCCTGTTACTAGTACTGCGCTTACTCGTTCAGCTAAAAATGTTGAAAATGCCATTCAATTCATAGAGTTTCTGACTACAAAACGCGCTAAGAAATATATGCCCAAAGTAATTTTTAATTCCTAGTAAGGACAGATATGGCTGCTGGTGATTTTTTAAGTGCTTGGCGCGGGCTTAATGTTGATACTGAACCTGCTCCGAACCTACCTAGACACCACAAACAAGCAACAGAAATAATTTCACAAAGTAGCTGGTAAGTTTAATCGGAAAATGTCGATAAACTCAGCTATAAGCCAACGGAATAAGTACAATAGTGTACATTTCACTACCCCTGCAGATTTAAACAAGAATGTTTCCCACAGCAACTCACAAGATTTGTATATTGACTATTCATAACTAAGCTTTGTTATTAAAAATTTTTCCGTTAGAATGGGGAATCATTAATCAGGATACTTGTTATGATTCAGCCAGAAAAAATAATAATAGCTGACGATCACCCCTTGTTTAGACAAGCTTTATTAGGGACCTTGAAAGCTAAGCTAACTTACACTACATGGCTTGAAGCACAAACGATTGAAGAGCTTGAACAACAACTTACTAACCATAATGATAGTGATTTGTTATTACTGGATTTAAATATACCGGGAGCTCATGGATTTAATACGCTGATTCACGTCCGTAACCATTTTCCACAAATCCCCGTTGTCATCGTATCAGCTCATGAAGATCACGATACCATCAGCAAAGCGATGGAATATGGTGCAGCTGGTTTTGTACCTAAATCAACGCCTGTTGATGATATATATTCTGCAATTGTCGCTGTCTTATCAGGAAATATTTGGCTGCCTGCATCTTTTGAACAAAGCCAAAATAAAAATGAAGATAGTAATATTGCCGAACGTGTCGCCAGCTTAACTCAGCAGCAATATCGCATATTAATGATG
>Ga0209292_1002521_pt1 | contig 21034 bp, 20 predicted proteins | sample GOMGulsemesocosm_2_FD_184634 | JGI IMG/M metagenome (GOLD analysis project Ga0209292, IMG submission 184634) | Methane-oxidizing microbial communities from mesocosms in the Gulf of Mexico - GOM9C Gulf of Mexico (SPAdes) (version 2) | ecosystem: Environmental > Aquatic > Marine > Cold seeps... | reverse complement strand
CGACCCTTGCTCCTAATACTCAACTTGGTACTTTATTAATACTTCCCTTTTTGTCAGATAGTGCAAAGTAATTGATGCGAGTCGCAAATATTTAGCTTAATAAACGGTTTATATTTGTTTCGAATAATCTGGTTGGAGAAGTTATATGTCTAAAATTAACAATGAAATAATTGTAAAAAATAGATTTATTCAAGGTGCGGTAGTGATTTCTGCGCTGTCATTTCAACCATTTGTGAATGCGCAGGTAAGCGCTCAGCTCGATCCCTCCCCGCAGGTATGTTTCTATGAACATGATGATTTTGCGGGTCAGAAAAATTGTTTTGATTCTACACAGCATACGGTTGGCAGTGAAAATGATACTTGGTCATCGGTAAAAGTCCCAAGCGGATCGTTGTTGACACTGTTTGAACATGATGACTATGGCGGTAAGCAATGGACACTATATCCAGGTGAATATACGAGCCTTTCAAGCCATAACTTTAACGATATAGTCTCTTCATTTAGCATTGACCCATTAGTTTGTTTTTATGGGAATGCGGACTTCCAAGGTACTCCATCTTGCTATAGCGCAAGCCATCAATCTATCGGTAAAGCGAATGACTCTTGGTCTTCGGTCACTGTCCCTGCAGGTTATAAATTGACGATTTATCAAGATGATCATTACAACGGTAGTCGTATCGAAATTAATGATGCTGGGCAGTCGCGTTTAGCCAATATTAACTTTGATAATAAAGTGTCTTCATTTTCACTGACCAAAGCAGATAAAACTTTTAACGAATATAGTTGGGTTGGCGCTCATAATGCGCATGCTTCGCAAAGCTATGTATTTGAAATCGGTTATATGAATCAATGGCTCGATATACCGGAGCAACTACGTGACCATAATGTGCGTTCATTATTGATTGATATTCGTTATGAAGATGGTCGCGTTGAGTTAACGCATGATACTGATAATGCTGGTGAGTTCATCGATAGAATGAATGATGAGATTGTTCCATTTTTGAAAGCGAACCCTGATGTGGTGCTTACTTTTGATGTTGAGGTGACTAATAACGTCTTAACGAAAGAGCAGCTGAAAGCGGCGATGGATAAAATGCCTGAATTCACTGCGATGATGTTTGATCCGAGAGACCCTGTGTGGGACGGTAAGCAAGAATGGCCGACATTAGAAGAGATGGCTGCTGCTAATCAGCGAATCATCTTCTACATAGATAAGTATGATGTGTCGGGTGATTATGGCGATTATTACGTGCTATATAGAAAAGATGTCACCATGGAGAACATGTGGGCTGTCACTGATTATGATAGTTGTGAAGAACGACATAAATACGGTGTGCCAACAGTTAATATACTGGGACATAAAACGTGGTCAAGATTATTCAGTATGAATCATTTTCCTAAGGTTCCTTTTTCTTGGGGCGCTGGATCGGATAATAACTGGGATGGACTTTATCCAAGAATTATTGATACATGCATGCCTGCCACCCTGCTAGACAAAAAGCCTAACTTTATCGCAGTTGATTTTATTGAGAAGGGCGATGTACAGGAAATAACGGAAGTGCTGAATGAAGGCGGGGTAATTTTTTATGAAGGTAACGGTGCTACACAGAATATAGTTTGTGGTATAGGCGGGGAGCAAACTCGCTATATTTCAAGTGGTCAGCACGGTTGTGAAAATGATGAAGCACGCTCTGCTAAACTCGTTGATGTACAGGCTGGCACCACGATAGTCGTGTACGACAGTCCTTCTGGTAATACTAATGATGACTATACGGTTATTCAGGTTAAGCATAACTTGTCTGAATATGTCATCGATTCATTCGAAAATAATGTCAGTAACGCAGCGATTAGCCAGTGGGCATTTCATAATAACGGATTAGATGGAAAGATTTCTTATTTTGAAGTGTTTAAGCCTGGTGATTATGAAACTACGCCTGAAATAATGCTTTATGAAGGGAATAACGCGACGCAAAATATCGTCTGTACATTGAATGTGTATGACCGTGAGTTTAATTTTAAGAAGTCAGGAAGTTGTGATAATGATGAAACGCGTTCAGCTAAATTAGTTGGTGTGAGTGCGGGAACACAGTTCACCGTTTATGATTCTCCAAATGGCGACAGAGGTGATGATTATACTCAGATAACGGTATTACAAGATATCTTAGGAACTTATGATATAGACAGTTATGAGCACAGTTATAGTGATGACTATGTGCGTGTTAATTTCCATCGTCATAATGGCTTAGATGGCAAGGTATCTCGTATCAAGATCAGTGCACCATAAAGTGTGATTATAATAACCATAACTACTTTGTTATGAGCAAAAAAATAGCCCTTGTTAGGGCTGTTTTTACATATGGTTTTTTATTTCATTGTTGGCTAGTTTAGGTAATCTTGCTGGTCTACGCTGTTTACTAACAACTCAGGTTTGATTTTTTGTAAACTCGCCGTAATAATTTGGCGTACACGTTCTCGAGACATAAATAGGCGCTCACCAATGGCGTGTAGTGTTTGTGGCTCTTCTCTACCTAGACCAAACCTTAGCTCGATGATCTCTCTATCACGGTCACATAAATGGCTTAATACTTCAGTTAAATAACTAGAGGTATCGGTATTTTCTACCTCATCATTGGGTTTACAAATAGAGCTGTCTTCAATCAGGTCAACGAGCGCAGTACTTGAGTCATTTTGGGTTTCAATGGTCCTATCTAAGCTTGCTTCTGTAAAATAATAAGCGAGCACACCAACAACGTCTTCAAACTCGATTTCGAGATTTACTGCAATTTTTCGTAGATCCTGATTACATTTCAGATCAAGTGATTCTTCACGAGCATTTTTTAAAATACGTTTGTAAGATTTACCTATATGGATAGGCACGCGGATGGTACGTGATTGATTCATGATGAAACGTTCAATGTTGTTCTTGATCCACCATACTGCATAAGTTGAAAAGCGAAATCCTTTTGTTGCATCAAACTTTTCGACGGCGTGGATTAATCCGGTATTACCTTCTTGAATGATGTCAACAAGTGACAATGACGTATGCTGATAACGTTTTGCAATATTGATTACTAATCGCAAATTAGATTGGATCATACGTTGACGTGCTTTTTTATCTCCTTCATGGACGGAAATAGCGGTATCGTATTCTTCTTCCTTGGTAAGTAAGGTGCTGTTTTTATTTACTTGTTGCATGTAAAGATCTAATGCGTTTGATTCGTTAAATAATTCCATTTTTTAACCCTCAACGTATTTTATTAGCGATACTCACTTATCCCTGTAAAAAATACGTAACTCTATGACAGATGAAGAAATTTATTTTCGTGACAGACTGTCTAATTATAATCTGCCAAATTTGAAAATATAGATAGTGATATGAATAAAAAAAGGGTCATATTGTGGATAGGTTAAAAGAACGGAACAAATAGGAGTGATGTCTGACCAGTTTTTTAGTAATTACTATCTATAATTAAGTATTTGAAATTAAATAAATTATTATATGGTCATCTGACTAATTAACATCCCTATTTACGCAGGTTGTACACTCAGGGCGGCTAGGAAGGAACCCTAATCAATCTAAGCTCCGAGATTAAGATTGAATAGGCTAGTATTTGAAAAAGTGCAACTTACATATGTGCTTTACGTTCTTCTTCGCATTCATACGAAGCCATTTCGAATATACGACATACCCAAGGTCTGTTTTCATAGATACTACACATCAAGGTGTCTCTATCGAGTGCAGCACACCAGCCATCATGGCTTTGCGCCATTACTTCACTTCCCCATTCATCTGTTGAAATGTAGCGTTTTGGCACACCAGTATCGGTTAAAATCATGACTTCTAAGCGACAACAGCAGGCTTCACAGTTAGAGCAAGTTATTTCGGTCGTTGGGAGGTTTGTTACTTCAATCGTCATTATTATGCCTTTTCTACCGGTTTAATACGGTTGTTAACAAACTCATGGGCTGAGGTTGCAATATCTGCACCTTCAGATCGTCGACCTAGATTGGCAGCTGCAATTAAGGTTGCGCCTGAACCGAAAAAGGGATCAATAACCAGATCGTCAACGCTTGAACTTTGGGTAATAAGTTTTTCAATCAGTGGTACTGGTTTTTCGGTTGGATAGCCACGCCAAACCCGTTTTTCTTGCAACACATCAGGCATGCCTAAATCATGTAATTTACGTTTGCCTTTTTCGAAAAACAAAATGAATTCATAACGTGCGCGATAATGGTAACCCATGCCAATTGCACATTTGTCCCAGACAATTGGTTTCCAAAACTTAAACCCGAAATCTTCAGCGATCGGTTTAATCACAAACATTGTTTCTTGATCGCAAAATAAATAAAAATGGCTGTTTTTTTTCAAGACGCGATAAATCTGTTCAATCAATGCAGGGAAATCACTGTTCGGGAAAATGCTAAACCATTGATTACTTGAGCCTGCGCTGTTTTTTAAACGCGTCGTGGTACCAATCTTTCGGTGTTTTTCTAAGGATTCATAAGGGGGATCTGTGATGACTAAATCAATACTTTCACTAGGAAGCGTTTTTAACCAGTCTACGGCATCAAGTTTATGTAGCTTCATTTATGTTATTTCAATCTTTTCGCAGTTATCTGCATGGCTTAGGGCGGCTATGTTATCAGGTAACGGCTGCAAACAGTAGTATTGCGTGTGTTATATCGAATAGACATATAAAGAGAGAGAGGTTAATCGAAAGGCATACCCCCAGTAGCATGACGCGTATTTTGGGGATATGGATTCGGGCTATAGTGCCCTAGGTATTATTCTTCGCCGTAATCTAAATCTTCGTCTTCTTCATTGATCACGCGAATGCCATCTTTTACCAAAACTTCGACATAGAAAGATGCATCTTTGCTTAGGTCACCGCTATCAATAGATTTATTGATTTCAGACAGGTGAATAACCTGCGCTTCTTGTTCTGTTACACCATACTTACAATCAAAGTCCCAGTAATCGACACCTTTAGGTAGAACTTTATTACGTTCTCTTTTAATGTATTTTCTGATTTCGCTTTTGATAGATTCAACTTGGCGAGCTGGAACAATTTTTGGGTGGTTTAATACAAACGTTTTTTTCATCTTTACCCTTTAAGGAATTACGGAATATTTCATAACATAGGTTAATTATATCAGGGAAAGGAATAAATGTGGCAAACAGTACACTTTGTCTGCACTTTTAATCGGGTTAAGTTTTCTTGTGACGAATAATCGTGGAGTTGATTATGAAGTATGGTTTCTTAATTATCTTATTTCTCCTTACTTTTTCTGTTCAGGCAAGTTATTGCAGTGGCCGGAATTGGCGGGATGCTTATCAATTTTATACACATAATATCGACCTACTTAACTACCATATTGATCGCTATAATATATTGTTGGACAAACAATATTCGGTTAATGAAGATGATGAAAAATATACTTATTTGATTGTCAAACTATCGGTAGAAGAATTAGATAAACTCAGTATCGATGTCGAAATTTTAGAGACCAAATTTAATAAGGTAAAGCACCTGTGGCAACTGATCAGTGAACACTGCTTGCATGATGATGAGCTAGATTATAATAATATGGCGATTAAAAATGCACGAGGGGCAGATATTGGCCGACAAGAAGTGAATGATTTATTAGCTCGAATTAAATTTTTAAGACAGCGGTTTCGTTTATCGGCTCAATGAATGTTAGAAGTAATATTACTGAACATGAAACGAGGTCAATGACCTCGTTTCATGTATTTGTAAGAGACTATTTTTCAGCGACTTTGTCTGCGCGATATTCGAGGTAAAACTCCTTCATCCTTTCGTAAGGGTCAATGTAAGCTTGTTTAAAGGCTTCATAATCTCCAAGACTAAAGTATGTTGCATTTACCTTATCTACACCTTGAACAGCAAATGACAGTTTGTCAGGTTGTAAATAGGATAGTGGACTAAGGAAGTAATCCGCGCCACGCCCAACTGTATCTCTTAGGGTTGATGGGCCAAAAATTGGCCACACAATATAGGGACCATTGCCTATGCCGTATTTACCTAAGGTTAACCCCATATCTTGATTATTTGGTTGCCAATCCAAATAATCTGCAGCTGGGTCCATTACTCCTAACAAACCAACTGTCGAGTTAACAACAAAACGTCCTAGCTCAGTACCTGAGGATTTAATATCACCTTGGAATAGACTGCTGGTAAATCTGATCGGCATGGTTATATTGTGAAAGAAGTTGGCAACACCGACACGAAAAAACTGAGGCGTAATTGCCTTATAACCGATTGCCGTCGGACGCATTACCCAAAAATAAAGCTTATCATTAACATAGAACATGGTCTTGTTAAAGTAGTAGAAGGGATCTGAAACCTTATTGCTGTCATCTATCTCAGCGGGACTATCATCATCAAATGGGTCATCATCAAATGGGTCATCATCCTCTTCTGTAAATGGATCATCACCATCATCTTCTTCTGTAAACAGTCCATCATCTTCAATATAATCAGGTGTTGAACTTACGACAGTCGGGATAGATTGACTTTGTGGTAATTCGGAGTGAACTTCAGCGCTTTCTTTATTATTGCTTTTAGTTGTTGTACAACCGCTCATCACTAAGATGAGCAGTAATAACGGCACTGTAAAGAAACTGGAAAACTGATTATTCTGCATTACTTTCCGTATGAGCTAGGTTTTTTTCATTAAGTAATGTGAGTAATTCATCGGGTGTCTTTTTCAGTAATAATGCTGAATATTCCTTACGAAATGAATTAACTAAACTTCTGCCTTCCACTTTAATATCATAGATACGCCATTCATGATTTTTAAAGCGTAGTGAATAATCGATAGCTGTTTTGCTATTAATTAAGCTGTTTACACGAGCGCGTTGCATATTACGGATCGGTTTCATTGCAGATGAATCTGTGAGTGAAACTGTAAACTTACTGTCATTGTTTAGTCTGTCTAAGTATAAGTTACCAAGATGGATAGTAAAGGCGTCAGTAAACTGTTCTTGCTGGCTTTCTGTAAAACGACGATCGCTGTAATCACCAAGAGGGCGAGTCGAATCAGCTGCAAATTTCCCTAACGTCAACTCCGAGATTAATGTAAAGTCAAAATAAGTGGTCAAAACTGGCCATAATTTTTTACGTTTGACTTCAGTTGTGAGACTTGGATCATTAATAATCGTTAAGGATTTTTGCATTGCTCCATCGATTAATGCGGTTGCTTGGCTGATATTTGCAACGTGTGCGCGCACTGTACTTGTAAATAGTAGCAATGTTGAAATAGATAAAACGATTATTCTTTTCATGTGATTTCTCATAATGAAGTTGTTTGACATACTGTTACTCATCTTTGATATCATTATTTACTGTCGCCACTAAATATGTATTTACTAATAAGGTCTTCAATATCAAGCGCAGATTCTGTTTCTTCAATGCTATCACCTTCTTCTAGCAGTTCATCACTACCACCCGGGGTAAGGGATAAGTATCTGTCACCGAGTAATCCCGCTGTTTTTACCGATGCCATGACATCGACCGAGAGATTTATGCGCTTTTCAATTTTTAGTTTTACACGTGCTATTTTGATATTTGGTAGCAATATAATATCTTCAACTTGACCGATTCTCACACCTGCCATTTCGATATTAGCGCCACCTTTCAGGCCTGTCGCAGAATTAAAGTCTGCATACACACTATAGTAGTTATCACCTAACAGCTCCATTTTTCCGAGTTTAATAGTCAGGTAGCCGACGCAAAGTATACCTATCAGTACAAATATACCAACAGAGGTTTCGATGGATGATTTTTTCATAATAGTTCCAATTAAATAGGTTGATCGATTTTGAGTCACGATGACTCGTGGCCATGGACAAATTCTGAAATAACAGGGCTTTCATCATTGTTTAGTTGTTCAGGAGTACCTTGAAAAATAATGTCACCTTCATTAAGCACTGCAATGCGTTGAGAAATTGTAAATATCTCAGGAATTTCGTGGCTTACAATGATTCCGGTAAATCCGAGCTTACGTTGATAGTCTGCAATCATTTTATGTACTGCTTTTTTACGTATTGGATCTAACCCTGTCGTTGGTTCATCAAATAAGATAATTTCAGGTTCTGTGACGAGTGCGCGCGCTAGAGCGACCCTTTTCCGCATACCACCTGATAGCTGCCCTGGGTATTGTTGTTCTGTACCTAAGATATCTAGCTGTGTCATACGTTTTTCAACACGCTGTTGTATTTCTATTTTATTTAATTTACTTGCTTCTCGTAAGGGGAGAGCAATATTGTCATATACCGTCATTGAGTCAAACAGCGCAGAATCTTGAAACATGTAACTGAATTTTTTCTTTAAGTTATGTTGTTCTGTTTTTGCATGTTCGGATAAACTCTTACCATTGAATAATATTGAGCCAGAGTCAGGAGTCAATAAGCCGATAATATGTTTGAGTAAAACACTTTTCCCTTCACCACTTTTACCTATGATCGTCGTTATCTCGCCTTTAAAAACACTGAGGTTGATATTATTTAATACTTGAGTGCCATCAAATGCTTTACTGACATTACAAAATTGAATAAGTGGAATATTCATAGTTTTCCTATAATAAGACAGACGTTAAAATATAATCAATAACAAGCACGAGAATACTTGCTTGTACAACTGCTGTTGTTGTTGAAAATCCAACGCCTTTTGCGCCAAAGTTATTACGGCGAGTGTGGGTGTAATAACCGTGATAGCAGCATACCGTTATTACAGTAATAGAGAAAAATAATGATTTAATAAAACCTTCAATAACATCAGCCATGAGGACGCTGTTTTCTACACGATAGAAGTAAATCGCAGGATTAATACCTAATAATTGAGATCCAGTAAGGTAGCCGCCAAAAATGCCCACTGTATCGAAAATAGCGGTTAATAATGGAAAACTAATGAGTGCTGCAATGATGCGAGGGCTAACTAGAAATCGAATTGGGTCAATGGTCATCGTTTTAAGCGCATCGATTTGTTCTGAAATTCGCATAATTCCAATTTCTGCAGTCATTGCTGATCCTGCACGGCCGATAATCATTATTGCGGTCAACACGGGACCTAATTCACGAATAAGGGTAAGTGCGACAGCAGAACCTAATAAACCAGTCGAGCCAAATTGAGATAGGGTGTAATAGCCTTGTAACCCGAGCACCATTCCGGTAAACAGACCCGTTACACAAATAACAACAATTGACTTTGCTCCAATAAAGTAGAGTTGTTCAAGCACTCTTCGCCATTGCCAAGGACGAGAAAACATATGTGTTATCCCATGCAACAGAAATAGTGCTGCTTTACCAAAGCGTTGGAGTAAAGTCATGACTGCACGACCAAGTTGGGCTAATGGGCTAGTCAAAAAGATAGCTCGAGACATGCATATTCCTTAAGATATTTAGAGCCTGTTTGACGTTTATATTAATGATTGTCATCAAATCAGGGAATTTAAAATAGTATCAAATATTTAATCTGTCAAAAACGAACTGAAAAAGCGATCTAATTATTATTAATATGGGCACTCATTCAGATTTTATATTTTATATAATTTATTTTAGTTAATTTCATCGCAAATATATGACGGTGTACTATATTTGTAATTAGGTCGACTGGATATTTTATTCCTACTACCTTTGCAATATGTGAATAACGTGCATGGCAGATACGTGTAATTAAGATGAGTAACGTACGTGACAGGTACGACTTAGTAAAGAACGTAAGAGTAAGTAAGTGTAAGTAAATGTAGGTAAGTGTAAGTGTAAGTGTAAGTGAAGGCAAGTGTAAAGTAAGACAAATAACGTATGTGCAAGGTACGTGTAAGTGAAAGTAAGGTTAATAACGTATGTGAGAGGTACGTGTAAGTAAAAATGAAGACGAATAACGTATGTGAAAGGTACGTGTAAGTGAAAGCAAGTAAAAATGAAGACGAATAACGTATGTGAAAGGTACGTGTAGTGAAAGAAAGTGTAAATGAAGACGAATAACGTATGTGAAAGGTACGTGTAAGTGAAAGCAAGTGTAAATGAAGACGAATAACGTATGTGAAAGGTACGTGTAAGTGAAAGAAAGTGTAAGTGAAGACGAATAACGTATGTGACAGGTACGAGTAAGTGAAAGAAAGTGTAAATGAAGACGAATAACGTATGTGACAGGTACGTGTAAGTGAAAGAAAGTGTAAGGAAGTCTGTAAGTGAAGAAAGCAAGTAAATGTAAGAAGAAAAGTATTGCGAAGATAGAAGTAAGTATTTCAGTCGACCTTCTTTTCCAATATATGTAAGTCAGGCTAACAACCTGACTTTTTTTTGCCTAAAATTCATACCCCATTGCCCTCAGCTAAATGATAATACCAATCAATGGTATCGGCCTGTCATACATATAGGTGTTATAACGTGATGATAGATTTGTCTTGGGTAGTTAGAGTATGGGCTGTTTAGGATCTATGAAGTGTATATAAAGGGAGTAGCGAAGGGGTTAACATCCCGATATTAAAGTATATCGGGAATTAAAGTTGATAATGTCAGTTGATGTAATTAAACGTTTACTAGCATATCAATAAAGTTACGGCGTTCTGTTACTGTTGCAAGTTGAGCTGTTTTCTCACCTTGTGAATCAGTAAATGCTACTCGGTTTTTGTGAACTGAAATCGAGTGTACCGGTTGTTTAATTTGGATCTGTGTACCATTAAAAATAATAGTCATAATAAAACTCACTATATAAGGCGTAGCTTAAAGCTATCGCATAATTTGTAATAAGCTTCATTACCGTATAACGATAATATTCTGAAATCTAACTATTTTTATTATTTATAAATAGTTGATTTAGTAAGAAGTGTTTACAGCACGCAACATTTGCTGTATTTCGTTGTTCAATAATTTAGCTTTGTATGTTGGATTTTTTAATCTGGCTTACGGAGATTTTCTAGGTAAGGCTTAATCGTTGATTTTTAATTCGAGGATTGTTATTAAATAAATCTGAGCCGATAGTAACAGCGGATTTTATTAGTAGCAAGTTTATTTTTACTTATTTTTATTTATTGTGTAGGTAAATCACACTTTCAGCTATCATACCCCCCATACTGATTAAGATAACATGATGTTTTACTGATTGTTTATTTTTTAATCCACCTATGTAATTTATTGTAACGGCTAGCCGTTGGAGAAAAATATCATGAAGTACCAATGGATCTTGTTTGATGCCGATGAAACCTTATTCCATTTTGATGCGTTTAAAGGGTTGAAACTGATGTTTTCTCGTTTTGGTATTGATTTTAGTAGTGATGATTTTAGTCATTATCAGACAGTTAATTTACCTTTGTGGGTTGATTACCAAGATGGTCGAATCACAGCAACACAATTGCAAAATAAACGCTTTCAATTATGGGCGGATAAACTGAAGGTGACAACCCAAACTTTAAACAGTGCATTTATGACTGCAATGGCTGACATATGCAGTTTACTACCCGGTGCTCAAGCGCTTATTTCGGCATTAACTGGGAAAGTAAATATGGGTATTATTACCAATGGATTTACAGAACTACAGCATGTGCGTTTAGAAAAAACCGGTTTAAAAGATGTATTCGCACCACTTATTATCTCTGAGCAAGTGGGTATCGCTAAACCCGATATCGGTATATTTGAATATGCGTTAAGCCACATGGGTGACATACAGCGTGAGCAAGTGTTGATGGTTGGCGATAATCCGCATTCTGACATTTTAGGTGGGATAAATGCAGGTTTTGATACTTGTTGGCTTAATAGTGAGAATGCTGTATTACCGGACGGTATCAAGCCTAGTTATCAAGTTACGTCATTAATACAGCTGCAATCATTGCTATTAGCCGCTTAATTCGATTGTAGGCATCAAATGTTTATATTTTACGGAATGTTGCCGATATGCTTTTAGTCATCAATTTAAAATTTACTATTTAAAGTTTAATTTATTTATAGGGAAAGAAAATACATGTTTAAAGTTTCAACGCTTGCAAGCATACCGTTACTTATTGTTGCGCCAACACTGATGGCAGAACCTTTTGACCATAATAATGCGCAGCTAAGTTACCGATCTGGGCATTGGGCTGTAAATGTTGAACGTGCTATTACAGAGCGCTTTTATATGGCAGGTTTTTATCATCACACAGATGATATTGAACTAAATCCAGGTGTAAAAGCCAAAGCGAAAATACTTGGTGCAGGTTTAATGACATCAACAAATGCCGGCCATATGACAGAATTTTATGCCGGTGCGAATTTAATCCAAAGTTCAATAAGGGTATGGAAAAATGATACTCAGTCGCAAGATTCAAATTTTTACCCAAGTGTTATTGCGGGTGTAAAACTTTCTTCTAGCCCTAAATTTGAAGCTGACTTTAATGTTAATCGCGCGTTCAATGGTACAGAAGTGACATATGGTTACCTTGATTCTACGTCTTACACCCTAGGTGCTAAGTACTTTATCGATCAATCAATGGCGTTAGGTTTATCTTATGTGTGGACTCAAGATAAACCTAACGGTAAAGCAAGCAATTGGGATAATATTGGTGCGTCGTTTAGCTTATATTTTGAATAATCCCAATGAGAGTAATAACGGAAAATAGAGCATTATGATGCGTTAATTGCCACAATTGAGTTGCTATTGTTGATTTAAGCAAAGCATATTATCAATAGGCTGTGGCTCTCCAATGCCGTAGCCTTGTGCGAAATCGATACCAATAGCTTCAATTTTTTGTTTTATAGCATCATTTTCGACAAATTCCGCGACAGTTTTTAACTTCATTAAATGTCCTATTTCATTAATCGATTTTACCATTGCAGCGTCTATTGGATTGGTTAAAATATCTTTAATAAAGATACCATCAATCTTTAATGTGTTAACTGGTAGGTTTTTTAGATAAGCAAACGAAGATAAACCACTACCAAAATCATCCAGTGCGAATTGGCAGCCAAACTCACTTAAGGTATTGATGAATACTGTTGCGTTGGTAAGGTTACTAATTGCGGCTGTTTCGGTAATTTCAAACATGAACTGTTGAGGAGTTAAACCTGCTTGGGTTATATTCCGCATAATATGCTGCAATAGTTCATCATCGCCGAGTGAAGTGCCTGATAAATTAATACTAATATGGTCAAAAATATCCAATTGTTGGCTATGTTCTCGCATCCAATCTAATGTGTGATCAAATACCCAACGATCAATTGGTTGCGATAAGTTATAGCGCTCTGCGATAGGTAAAAATATGCCGGGCGCAATGATCTTGCCGTCTTTAGCTTGCATACGTAGTAGCACTTCAAAAACATGTTTATGTTCAGGATCGGATAATGCAACGATAGGCTGAGCGTAGAGTTCAAATCGGTCTTCATTAAGTGCTTCTTTTATCTCGTTTACCCAGCGGAACTCACCGTCACGAGTAGTAAGTAATTCATCATTATGGTGATAAGTATGTACTCGGTTTCGTCCTAAATCTTTAGCGGCGTAACAGGCTAAATCTGCATGAATAAGTACTTCGCTCGTGTTACCTGAATTACGGCTTATTTCTGCAACACCAATACTGACACCGATACTAAAACAACTTTTTTTCCATATGAATTGGAATTTTTTAACTTTTTCTAAGATTTCATTTGCGGCGGAAACCGCTTCAGTAAGTTGGCAGTTGCGCATTAATATGGCAAATTCGTCGCCGCCTAGTCGGGCTAATATATCGTTTGGTTTTAAGTTGTCGTCAATTAATCCTGCTACTTGGCGTAATAACTCGTCACCTGCAGCATGGCCACACGTATCATTAATTATTTTAAACTGGTCTAAGTCTAAAAAGAATAATACGTGGGTAAGTTGACTGCCTTGTGCGCTGCAAACAGCATCGGTTAATTGATGTTCGAATTCATAACGGTTAATTAATCCTGTTAGCATATCGTGTTTTGCTTGATAGGCTATTTGTTTAGCTATGATCCGAGATTCGGTAATATCTACTTGAATACCAATAAAATGGGTTATTTCGTCGTTAGCATTAGTCATTGGAATTATGGTGACTTTAGCCCAGTATAATTCACCATTTTTACGTTGGTTGTGAACTTCCTCAGACCATTCATTACCACTTGAAATACTGCTCCAGAGCGCCTTGTAAGTAGTATTGGTGGTTTCTATCGAACGGAAGAAATTGGCTTTCTCACCGATCGACTCTTTTGATGAATAGCCTGTGATTTGTGTAAATCGAGGGTTGACGTATTCAATTATCCCGTTGGTATTAGTGATCAGGATACCGTCTAAACTGCACTCAACGACTCGTGATAATTTTTGTAAATTAGACGTGTTTTGTTGTTGTAAGGTGATATCGTCACAAACCCCTACGCCACCATCTATCTCACCAGTACTTGAATACAATGGGACTAAATCAACTTCTAAGTAGGACTTTTTACGGTGTGATATTGAAATATACTCGCCTTCGAAAGTACTTATTTGTCCTTTCAATGAGGATTTCATTGCAGTGGCGAAAGGGGGATTTTTGATATTACTCAACATGTTGAAGCCAATCAGTCCATCTTTGTTCGCCCCAAATATTTTTTCAAAATGCCGGTTGGTTTTTAATAAGATCCCTTGTTTATTGTAATGGAAAATACCGACTGGAGAATGTTCAAAAATAGAGTTTAACTTTGCTTCACTTTGTACTAATTCAGCCGTTCTTTGCGCGATCTTATGACGTAGTTTTTTTAATTGTTGGCGATAGGTAATGGCCTGTATAAAAAATAGAGAAAATACAGAAAAAATAAAAAGAGCAGAGATTAGCATTATCTTATTAAAGTGTTGATTGAGTTGAAAAGAAATCGTATCAATAGTGATGTCAGCCGCCGCAATATAAACACTTCCGTCTGCGGCATAAATGGGAATGAAAATACTACGAAATCGACCCCATTTATCTTGGTATTCAATTAAGCGGGGTTGTTGATCGGTAAAAATATGATAAAGCTGGGTGTCTGCATCATTGTAAGCGGTTAAGAATTCGATATCATTGCTATCAAAACCATCGTCATCAATATTTGTGGTGCTTGCTGAAGTAAATAGGATCTGATTATCGCGCAGGATAAGCGTATATAAGTTGGATATATTTATATTTTTAGCGTAATTGGATAAGACAGTTCTGTTTATGCTATTTAGTTGCGTTGAATTTTTATCATAGGCCATTTTTTTTTGATGGAAATTGGCTGGCAATAATGAAGAGATCGTTAGGGCTGCCGTTTTTAATTTTAAATCAAGGGCTGTGTAAATGTGATTTTTCTCTTGGAGATAGCTATAAGTTGCCAAGCTAATAATAGATAAAATATAGAGTGTAATCGAAACATAAATCCGCTTATTTAATTCAAAATGCTGCATTTTTAGTGAACTATCTATGATTGACGACTTTTAAATATGCCTGTTTTGAATATTGATTGCAACACGTTGACTGATTTTTTATACCTCTTAGGGTATAACTTTAAATTCTAGCACTTAGGTATAGCTATTGGTATGGGGAGTGTACGATTAATCCTGTGCAGGTTATATTTATCATTGACTTAGTGATTTAATTTACTCGATAAACATTAAGGACTTTACATAAATAAATAGTATATTTATATACTGTATCAATCGCACCTGTTTAGATTAAAATACCGCTCCAGGTAGTTTGGTTGATATTATCATCTGTACGTTCGACTTTCATGCAAATATTAAAGTGTCAGAAGTAAACGTTGAAAATGATAATACTTATCATTAGAATTCGTTTTTTTGCAGCGCGAATAAAGCTGACTCAATTCTGAGGGTAAATTTACGTGAAAAATATTAACTGGAAACGTCTTAATCGAAACACACATTATTGGGGGTCGATAATAATTGCGATTCCAGTGTTAATTATTATAATTAGCGGTATCTTGCTACTCATCCGATCTGAATTTTCCTGGATACAACCTACAACGATGAAAGGAATTGGCACAGAGCCTAAGCTCTCTTTTGAACAAATATTTGATATTGCATCCCAGGTACCAAACTCAGATATACACAGCTGGAAAGATATAAGTAAATTGGATGTCAAACCATCTAAAGGTATTGTTAAAGTAAGAGCTAAAAATAATATCGAAATTCAAATCGATAATACCAGCGGTCAGGTTTTACAGGTCGCTTATCGCCGTGTTGGAATTATCCAAGAATTACATGAAGGATCATTTTTTAATAAGCATATGCCATTATGGGTGTTTTTACCTGCAGCCTTTATTTTATTCATATTATGGGTAACAGGTATGTATATGTTCTTACGGCCTTATATTTTAAAACGAAAAAATAATAAGAAAAAAATAGTCTGCGAAAGTAAGAGTAGCTTACCAACTAATTAAGACAAGTACCAAATCTCAGCGCTGTATATCGACCGCGATGCAGACTAAAATATACTTAGCATATAAGTTTTAACGTTAATGTGCTTTTTTTGTTTTATTTCCTTTACATTTCGTAGGCTTAGGTAAGAATGTTACTTCTATTTCTTTTAGTCGTGGGAGTAACATGAATTTATTTTTTAGAATGTTGATTATTATTTTTCGTGCCCGTAAGCTGGATGCGGTGGCGCTTGTGAATAAACGCAGTGACGGCTTTCGGGTGTGGTTACATGATCTCGGCTGGCGCGACCATTTACCTAATTACCGTGTATTTAGTTTTATGGAATTAGGTCGTTTTGGTATCTGGCACTCTTCTCGACTCGCGTTATCTGGGCGTTATGGCTTACGCATGATTGCTGCACAAGATTTTATTTATCTAAAACCAATTCGTCCGTTTCAAGCGTTTACGATGACGACTGAAATTTTAAGTTGTGATGAAAAATATTTCTATTATCAGCACCAGTTCTTTTGTAACGACAAGCTCGTGGGTATTGGTTTAATCAAAGAAGCTGCATTGAAATCAGGAAAACCTGTTACACCACAATCATTGTTAATGGCTGATGCAGAACTTAACGGTTCGGTTATCAAGAATGTGGGAAATACAGAATTACACCCTATTGTCGAAAGTTGGCTGACGATGCAGCAAGCCATAAAAGAAAACAGCTAGATAACGACGTCATACTTTGCGGGCAAAAAAAGACCGAAGCGATGACTTCGGTCTTTTTATATCTGGATACTCGTTAATTACACCGTATACAGGGCAATGGATTGATCTAATGTTTTAGCCTGATTAGCGATGTCACTGGCTGCTTGTGCATTTTCATGGGCGATATGGGAATTTTGACTGGTAATATCTCGTATTGACGTTACGTTACGGCCAATTTCATCGGATACGACCGTCTGTTGCTCAACGGCGGTGGCAATCTGAGTGCTGGTATCCATGATGAGTTGCATATCAGACATTATTTGGCCAATCTTCGACTCTGCACTGTCAGCTTGTTCGACGCTTAATTCACCTTGTTCGTGGCAGCGGCTAATATGTACAACTACCTGACCCGTTTGCTCTTGTAACGTGGCAATAATGCTGGTGATCTCTTCTGTAGATTGACGTGTTCGAAGGGCGAGTGAGCGAACTTCATCTGCCACAACCGCAAAACCACGGCCTTGGTCGCCTGCTCTTGCCGCTTCAATTGCTGCATTTAGAGCAAGTAGATTAGTTTGTTCTGCAATTGAGCGGATCACATCAAGCACTGAGCCAATATTGTCGGACAGTGTTGATAAATTTGCGACTTCATTACTGGTTTTAGATAAGTCATCAGATAAAACACGTATACGATTCTTTGTTGCACTCACTTCTGATAAACCTTCTTGAGCGCCATTGTAACTGTTATCAGCATTGCTGGCGGCACTCTCTGTATTACCTGCTATTTCTTTGATTGTCGAACTCATCTCGGTGATTGCGGTTGCGACTGCATCGGTCTCGGCTTGTTGGCGGCTAATTGCTGTATCAGAATCCACACTACGGCCCTGTAACTGACTTGATGCCGAGCCTAGTTCATGTACAGCTTCTTTTACGTTGCTAACGAGTTCACGGAGATTGGTTAATAAGTAATTAAAATTACTTGCCATATGTGACAATTCATCATTGCCTTGTTCATCTGCAACTGCTGTTAAGTCATGACTTTTCGCTATCGTGGCCATCAAACTACTTAAGCTTTGTATGCGGCGTTGGATAGAGTTACTAATTAACCAAGACAGTGTAATGAGCGCTATTATCACGGCTAATACTGCCACAAGAATGATCGTTATAGTTTGTTGCTGTTGCTTGGCTATCTCGTCATTTAATTGTTGGCTGACATCTTTAAAAGTACGTTCAACTTGATGTGAATACCCTCGCATTTCGCCGCGTAATCCAACTTCGGGTGTATCACCTATCGTTTTGTATTGCTCTATGATTTTAGCCATCGTTGCGCGAAAATCGGTATAGCTGCTACCAAAATCAAGTGCAAGCTGTTGATCATAAAGTGTAAACTTAGCTTGATATTCTAGGTAATATTCATGATTTCCGAGTAATGCGAACATTTTTGCTGTTTGTGCAAGATCGGTCGTAATGAGAAGATTACGGTTATATCGATCTGCTGTTTGCAGTAAACGTTTATAGCTATTATTGAGGCGCTTTAGTAATCCTTGCTCAGGGGTAAGGCCAAGGGCTTGGTAATTATTGACCAGTGCAATCATACTGAGATTATAATCTTGCATTGATGCAGGTAAGGTTGCAACACTTGGCACTATAATATTAAGTGATGTAAGCTCTTTTTCTAGTTCGCTTAATTTCGTTTGAAATAATGCGTAGTTAGCTTTAAATTTGTCGAGATATTTGGTGTCTCGTCGCAGTAAAAAATCTTTTTCATTGCGGCGTAAATTTAATAGCGTGACTTCGAGTTGTTTTACATCGGTTGCGGCATTGTTAATATTCGTAACTTGTTTATTGGCAACCCAAGACATTCCAAGTACCAATAAGAGTGCACTTACCGAAATACCAGTAAGACCTAATAATTTATCTCTGATTTTCATCTTCTACGACATCCTAGCTGATTAACATTACCGATTTTACGGCTTACTCTAAGTTTCGGCTTGATGTGTAATAACTTTAAGGATAAATGGGGGTAAACAATACTATTTTCATTCTGTTGACATAAACATTTTTAAAATTAGTTTGTTATACATAAATCAATTTTAATTAATTTATGTATCTTGATATTGTCTGTTATTTTTAAGTTGACGGCGTATTCCTTTCGAGTGTTACTTATAGGTATTAATTTGGAGACTAAATGCAAAGTATTAATCTTCTGTATTAAACTCCAGTTCGAATAAACACGTTTCTAAGCCTGCTGGTAAATTCAATAAAAGTCGATCGGTATTAAGTTCAAACTCTATGTCGCTAAACTGTATTGCATCTAAAATACTAAGCTGCTCGGAAAATAGCAGTAATCCTGTGCTAACAAGAATAGCGTAATAGCATTGTCGTGACGCCGAGTCTTCTGTTTCCATTATGGTTTTAAATGTTTCTAAAAAAAGTATCAATATTTGTTCTTGTGTTTGATTACGATAAGACTCTTCAAGTTGAATTAATTGAGAGTAGGTGAGTGTAAACTGATGATTAAAGTTACGCATATTAATGCACACGCTATCTTCTTTCTTATTATCATTGAAATTCACGAATCGGGCTAAATTATCGCTTTTTATATCAATAAGAAAGCTCACATTAATATCGTTATACATTGATTTTTTGATCGCCTCAACACTAATACCTTCTTCGTGTAGCGCGCTAATATGATAGTTTAATATCGCTTTTATTAGTTCATCTTTACTTATACCTGCATGCAGCATTTGCTGATAAGTATCAGTAAGGTGGATACCTGCAATATCAGAAGATTGATTTTGATAAGCTGTGCTGCTGATAAAAGATGCGATCACTTGATTTGAAAATTCAAAGTCAAAGCCATTTAAATGAATATACATATCAACTCCTTATTAGCATTCGCTAAATCGGGGAGGAACAACGCAGTTGCTATAAGTATAACGGGTTATATTTGCTTAGTAAGGCAGATTAAGTATTGTCAGTATTTTAAGGTAAGTATAGTAAATCGCGGGAAATGGCGAGGAAGAATGGCTGTTTTTTTAGATAAATATAAAGAGTTGAGCAGAGAAAGTAAAAATTTCTCTGCCTCAACATAGCGTTAATAAGTTAACGTTATTTTAATTTTAGTGGCAGTGTTTCAAATTGAATGCCTGACCAGCCTGTGCGCATGAAATAACGGATGTTGGCATGATCATCACCCTCTGGATTATTTAATACGTCATCACGGTAATAAGTACCGAAACATTCTAACATTTGTTGTTTAGTGAATTTATTTAAACGACCTAATGCGAACAATTTGCATGAAGCTATATTTTCAGTAGCGTCGTTTTCTAGGTAGCCATTGTAAAATTTAGTGGGAGTGAAATCATAGCTTGCATCAATAACAGCGATGACATCGTCGAACTGAATAGTAGTTGGCTGTGCCGCTAGTTTATTTAAAAAGTCATTTAACATGGAGTGTCCCATTAATTTAAAGTATTTGCTATCTTTGCCTAATTTATCATAAATGTTAGTTAAATGAGTGATAATTTACCAATTAGTTTCAATGTTCACCTACTTATTCAATAAATCTGGGATGATATGGTACGCTTTCTCACTCAAATTGTGATTTTTTCGTGATAAGTTAAACCTAGTATTTGATGTATGCTTTACTTAGAAATAAGTGGTAATAAAAGGAATGATTATGGTCATAGATCCTGTAGAGCAATTTAGAACGGTGATTAAAGGAAACATAGAAGGTGTCGATCAAGGGGTTGCTTTACTAACCTCTATGACAAATGAGCAGTATTGCATGCGCGCCAAGCCTTATGTTAATAGTTGTATTGGTGAACATTTACGTCATGTATTAGACCTGTATTATGCGTTAAAAGAACACGTTGGGATTATTAATTATGATGTTCGTCGTCGTGGCGCATTAGTGGAATCTTGTCGTGTGACGGGATTATGTGAATTAAAGCAAATCAAGACGTGGCTACTCTCAT
>Ga0209292_1002519_pt1 | contig 21038 bp, 2 predicted proteins | sample GOMGulsemesocosm_2_FD_184634 | JGI IMG/M metagenome (GOLD analysis project Ga0209292, IMG submission 184634) | Methane-oxidizing microbial communities from mesocosms in the Gulf of Mexico - GOM9C Gulf of Mexico (SPAdes) (version 2) | ecosystem: Environmental > Aquatic > Marine > Cold seeps... | reverse complement strand
CGTTAAATGATGAGTTTGGTGCAGTAACCATAGGTAATATTGAAAAACATATTACCGATACTGCCATTGCACAAGGTTGGAAGCCTGATTTATCACACGTAGTTAAAACAGGAAAACGTGTTGCTGTCATTGGTGCTGGTCCAGCAGGTATTGCCTGTGCTGATGTATTAACCCGTAACGGAGTTGATGCTGTTGTTTATGATAGACACGCACAAATAGGTGGCTTACTTACTTTTGGTATTCCATCCTTTAAATTGGAAAAAGAAGTGATACAAACTCGCCGTGAGATTCTAGAAGGCATGGGCATAGAATTTCGTTTAAATATGAACGTGGGTACAGATATTAGTTTCCAAGAGATTAGCGACGAATATGACGCTGTTTTCTTAGCGCTAGGTACATACAAAGATATGAGTGGTGGTTTTGCCAACGAAGGTGCACAGGGCGTTTATAACGCTTTAGACTTTTTAATTGGTAATACTCAAAATTTAATGGGCATCACTGCAGCGGATAATGCACAAGTTAAACCTTATGTAAATTTCAAAGATAAAAAAGTGGTTGTCTTGGGTGGTGGTGATACTGCTATGGATTGTGTACGTACGTCCATTAGACAAGATGCTACGACTGTTACCTGTGCATACCGTCGTGATGAAGCCAATATGCCTGGCTCTCCTCGTGAAGTTCAAAATGCCAAAGAAGAAGGTGTTAATTTTGAGTTTAATCTTCAGCCGCTTGATATTGCGGTAGACGAACAAGGCATTGCTGTCGGTGTTACGTTTGTTAAAACACAACTTGGCGCTGCTGATGCTAATGGTAGACGTAATCCAGAGCCAATAGCTGGTAGTGAGTTTGTCATGGAAGCTGATGCTGTGGTTATTGCTTTTGGTTTCTTGCCAAGCCCTCCACAATGGATGGTCGATGCTGGCGTAGAATTGGATTCACGTGGCCGTGTTGTTGCGGTTGATAGCTCTGCTTTTGCCCTGCAAACAACGAAACAGAATGTTTTCGCCGGTGGTGACATGGTGTTAGGCTCAGATCTTGTTGTAACCGCTATTGACCAGGGTCGTAAAGCGGCCATGGGTATCTTAGACTTTGTTACTCAATAACGCTGAGTTAGCTAGATTGTTATCTTAAGCGAAACAGCCTTAGTAAAAAGGCGGTTTGATAAATAGAAAAAGCTGTACGCTAATAACGTACAGCTTTTTTATTATTCAATTTTCGACTATTAAAGCTTAACAACTAAGGTTATTTAGCTATACGCTCATAGATACAGAAATCTAATGGGTGGACATTTTTTTCATCACTCGCTCTAAGCTCGCTAGCTACCTTTTTCCAACTACCATCATCGTAATGAGGGAATTGTGTATCGCCATCGATTTTAGCCTTGATATGAGTGATATAAAGTCTATCTGCTGCAGGAAGACAATGCTTGTAGATAGCACCACCACCAATCACCATTATTTCTTCAACTGCCTCAGTACCATCGGAGCCATCAACTAAAGCCAATGCTTGCTCAACTGAAGTTACAGTATCGACGCCTTCAGCACCTTTGCCTTGTGGAACATAACTTTCATCACGCGATATAACAATATTGCGTCGTCCGGGTAACGGTCTGCCAATTGACTCATAAGTTTTCCGTCCCATAATAATAGGTTTACCTAGAGTAACTTTTTTAAAATAGGCTAAATCGGCTGGCAAATGCCATGGCATATCATTGTCTTTGCCAATAATATTATTATCCGCAGTCGCAACTATCATAGATAAAATGGTCATTTATATTCTCTTTTTGTTTTCTAAACTCTAGCCACTTGTTTGAATTAGTATTGTATATCATCAAGTTGATATTGTAACTCTTAGAAGCGATCAGCCTTATGATGATTTCCCTTTATCATTATTAATTGAGTATGAATAAAAAAGGCTCTTGAAATATATCCAAGAGCCTTAAGGTTAAATCATTTAATAATATTTTTTACTGGTGAACTGTTGCTCCTAGATCTGACAAAGTACCTACTTGGCTAGGGTCAGTTAAAGTAATATTTTGCATAAACAAATCATTTAACAAGGGTTGCTCACTATCGCTTTGCCATAAAGCATCTTGAGCCTCACGTAAGCTAATCACTGGAGATATATCGGTAACTAACGTCGTAGAGATGTCTAAATATTTTAATTTGGTTAATGCACTTATTGGAGTCAAATCAGAAATATTAGAACTAGCTAGTTCTAATGACCACTCTAATTCAGTTAAGTTCGAAGCAATAGAAGCTAAAACACTATTATCAACAGAAGTATCATAACCTATAGAGAGTTTTTTCAACTGTGTAAGTTGTAAAATAACATCAATAGGATCGGTATCACTTACTTCTGTTGTAGTCATTGGCCCATGTAAATAGAGCTGCTGTAATGAAGCTAACTCCAATAAGTCAGCGGGATCAATGTTGACATCACTACTGTCGAGTTGGTCACTTCCTAATGCAAGGCCATTTAAGCGAGGAGCATTTGCCAAGGGGCTCAAATCAAACTTTGTGCTTCCCCAAAGGTGAACGAAATTCAAGTTTGGTAAATTAACAAGTGATGTTAAATCGGTGATTAATGTATTAGAGAGCGATAATTCATTCAATCGACTGGCATGAAATGAACCTGAGAGATTACTAAGTTCACTATCACCAAAGCTAGTATTACCAACAGATAAACTTTCTAACTGAGGCAAGTTATTAACCGAAGAAAAATCACTAATGCTACTTGAACTATTATCATTGTTTAAGCCCAAGTTGCTGACCGCGTATAACTGATCAAGACTTGATATATCACTAATAGAGTAATCATCATTACAGTTTAATTCATGAAGCTCAGCAACATAAGTTAACCCACTAGAGTTATCCGTAATGCAAAGTTCAAGCCCTGCATCAGTAATAATCAAGTTAGATAATAAATCTTGCTTGACGCTACCTTGTAATCCTCCACCACTATAATCATTTACTTGAGCAGGATTTTCTAAAGGTAAGTTATTAACATTTAAGACTTGTAAATGATTATAGTTAACTAACTGGCCTAAGTTTCGTAATTGGCTATCGTTTAGAGAAACAATGCGTAGGTTAGTCATACTGTCAAATTCATTGTTCACTTCAGTAATCAAGGTACCATCAAGGTATATTTCTTCTAAATTAATGAATTCAGACAGCCCCCAAACATGTGCTATAGGGACATTTTGACACCATAGGTTAGCTAATTGTCCTGTCACCAGCATATTCATAGAGTTATCAATGATACATTGCCTAAGCGCTGCATCTTCAATAGTTGGAATATAATCAGTTAACATAAAACCTTGTGCTGGCTCACCTTCAACATTTACTCCCGCACTAACCAGAGCATTGATTTGATCAAAGACTTGGCTACCATCAACAATAGGAATCATATGCACATTAACATAGTTTAAGTTCGTTAATGGACCATTGCTTATAGCTCCACCAATAAACAGCTCGGATAAATCAGTAACATTCGAATATTGAATATTAATCGATTGTAAATCAGTTAAGTTACTGAGTGGCGCAAGGCTGGTAATTGGTACCGACTGAAACGCCAAAGATTTGAGTCCAGAATGTACCGCAAGTAACGATGAAAATTCACTATCACCTAAACCACTACCCCAACCTAAATCTAAACTTTCTAAGCCTGTTAGCGCCAATAATATAGTCATATCAACACTACTAATATCGCCATGAACATGAAGATGAGTTAACGCGCCAAGCTGGCTAATTTGGTCAAAGTTATCGCTACCCGCAAGGTTATCTAACTGATTGCGGCGCACAGCCAAGGTGGTAAAACTAGGTAGTGATATCAACGGAGTCAAATCTAAGTCATCAACTTCACTTTCCATGATATGTAATTCTTGCAATGTACTAATGCTAGATAACACACTTAAATCAGTAACATTGTTATCATTGATATCTAAGGAAATTAATGAACTAAAAGCTTCTACTCCACTAATACTGCTAATAGATTGATTAGCACAGCCTAAGTCAGTGACTTGACCCGTCAACAACATGCCTTGAGTATTATCAATGATACATTGTTTCAATTGAGCGTCAGAAATACCAATAAGTGCATTGGCAATTGGAACACCACTTCCAGGGGTACCATCAACTTGCACACCTAAGCTTTGCAGTGCCGTGATTTGTGTTCCATCAACTATAGGCGAACTCTCTAGATTCACGTAGTTTAATACCGGCTTCCAATCATCATTTTGATACAAAACATCTTGTGCTTGACGTAATGCGATTAACGGTTGTAAATCAGTGACTAAAGTATTTTGAAGTTGCAACTGTTCTAGCCGAGTGAATACACCAACACTTGATAAATCTGATACTTGGGTGTTCTCTATGAATAAAGTTTGCATGCCCGTTTGATGTTGAATGATCAGCGACATATAACTATCATCAAACAGATTGTTATATGATTGCGACATGGCGACCAATGAAAGGTTGTTCATCAGGTAGCTAAAATCATCATACCCAAGCTCACCGTTAAGCCATAACGACTCTAAGTTTACTATCTGAGTAAATATTTCAAAAGAATTCCCTAATTGATCCACCCCTAAAGCAACAAAGGTCAAACCATTAAGATGAGTAAGCGGCGTTAAATCAAGGACATTGTTACCCCATAAGTGAATATCTTTAAGTTGTAAGGTATTCGAGAATGGCCCTAAGTCAGTAATATCATGGTTATCCGCTAAGTTTAGGCTTTCTAAACGCGGGATTCCTGCAATAATATTCACATCATTATCAGTGAGCACTAAGCCTTCAACACTCAGAATGGTTACGCTGCGAATACCAGCTAAAACATTCAAGTCAGTAATAGCTGAATTACGGTCTAACTTTAAATCATGCAAACTGGATAACTGATTAATATCGTCAATATTGTTAATGCCATAATCGTTACAATTAAGATGAGTGAGCTCCACTACATTTGTTAAACCACCTGAGTGGTCATCAACACATTGTTGCAACTGCCCATCAGCAAAAGTTAAGCTGTTTAAGGCCACTTCTGTTAATACATTACCAGCTACACTGATTTGGCCAGGTAGCGTATTTACCTGATTAGTATCGACCAACGGCAGACCATCAACACCAACATAAGTTAATGCTGGATTATTATGTAATGTATTGATATCTGCTATTAAGTTGCCATCTAAGTGCAACTCTTCTAGCGCTTGCATGCTATCAAGTTCACCACCTAAATCGATAATATTGTTACCACTTAAGTTTAGTTTGGTAAGGCTGTCAAAGCGCCATAATTCCCAGATATCATTAATACCACGGTTACTACAATCTAACTCTTTCAGCTGACCTGTCACTAACATGCTATGAGTATGCTCAATCAAGCATTGCTTAAGTTGAGGATCTGTAATTTGATTTAAAGCTGCAGTTAAGTCTTCACCATAAGCCAACTGACCGTCAACCTGCACGCCTGCATCACTAAGTGCCTGAACTTGCGCTTCAATTGTACTTCCATCTATAACAGCAAGACCTTCAATATTAACATAACTCAAGTTATCTAAAGGACCACTGCTCACCAGACCGTCAATAAACAGTTCAGATAAATCAGTGACATTTGTATTTTGAATGTTGATTGAATGTAAGTCTGTTAAGTTACTGAGTGGTGCAAGACTGGTAATCGGTACCGCTTGAAAACTCAAAGACTTGAGTCCTGTATGTACAGCAAGTAATGAGGCAAATTCATCATCACCTAAACCACTGCCCCAACCTAAATCGAGTGTTTCAATATTACTGAGCCCAAGTAAAATATTCATATCGGAATCTGATACTAAGACCATGTTAATATCATCAAACCATATCGGATTTTCAACACCAGCGAAGTTTACATTAGTTAATTCAATCGAGACCCTGACTGCTCCTGGCGGTGCTACCCCTTGCGCCTCAGAGAAAATCCACTCCCCAACAGGGCTATTTTCGTCAACCCAGGGCAAAGACTCGACACCAGGATAGTCTACATTAGCTATACCTTTGCTGATAGCAACTGGCGTTAGCGCATTATCATCCTCATCCCAAAATCCAACCTTGAGTATACCGAACTCAGAGCCATCAGCTCGTACATCTTCAGAACGCATGTAACCCGATAGGTAGAACTCATCTCCAGGACTTGCGGAAAATGATTGGGAAATAATAGCGACACCCGAGCCTCCCTCATTTGTCAACTTGACGGCATAATCTCCTTCTTGTGCTCCAAAACTAGGAACTTCTACAGAATGAGATCCCCCAAACAACTCCCAAGCAGACAGGTCAGCTGCTTCAAAATTACCGTTTGATTCCATATCTGAATTACTAATATCGCCATGAACTGTAATACTTGTTAAGTGGGTTAATAGAGCTATTTGGTCAAAATTGTCACCCCCCTCAAAGTCATTAAGCTGATTACGACGAAGCGCTAAAGTGGTAAAGTTAGGCAAGGTAACTAATGGCGTTAGATCAATATCGTCAGCCTCATTTCCCATGATATGCAATTCTTGCAAGGTAGTAATACCTGTTAAGAAGCTTAAATCAGCCACATGGTTTTCATTAATATCTAAAGAAGTCAGTGATGTAAAGGCTTCAACACCATCGATACTGGTAACAGAACGATCACTACAACCTAAGTGAGTTACCTGCCCCGTCAGTAAAATACTCTGTGTTTGCTCTGTAACACATTGAGCAAAGTTACTATCTGCAAAGTTTAAATCAGCAATTGGTATACCTGTACCTATAGTACCGTCAACTTGAACACCTAATCCTTGTAGCGTAGCTATTTGTGACTCATCAGCTATTGGCGCTCCACTGATGTCAACATAGTTAAATAACGACTGCCATTCATTTTCAACTAATAATAGATCCTGTGCCTGACGTAAATCGATTAACGGCTGTAAATCAGTTACTAAAGTGTTTTGAATATGTAGATCTTGTAACTCTATTAAATTATCAATATTCGTTATATCTGATAAATTGGTATTATTTATCCACATCGTGCCAATGCGAGGTTGGTGCTCTGTGATCAACGCCATAAAGGTATTATCAAATTGATCACTATGCGCTTGAGATAAACCCGTTAAATCCAAGTTTTTCATTAGATAATCAAAATCATCGAAAGCAAGTTCATTATTTAAGAACAATCCTTCAAGATTCGCCATTTGACCAAATATTGTCACTGGGTTTGACAACTGGTCTGCACTCATAGAAATGCTATTAAAACCAGCAAGTGATGTTAATGGTGTTAAATCAAGTACATTACCACCCCATAAATGAAGTGACTTAAGTTGGCTAACATTTGCAAGTGGACTCAAGTCGCTGATAGCATCGTTATTTGATAAATTCAGATCTTCTAAGCGAGGAATAGCTGCAATGCTAATTAAATGACTGTTATTTAATCCTTGATTATCTGCACTTAGTACCGTTAATGTTTTAATTTGACTTAACGGACTTAGGTCTAATGCACCATTAGCATCGTTTAATCTTAATTCAAATAAACTGGTTAACTGACTAATGTCAGTAATGTCGCTAATAGCATAATTACTACAGTCTATACGAGTAAGTTCAGCTACATTTGTTATATCACTTGAGTGTGCGGCAACACATTCACCTAGCTGAGCATCATTACTAAAACTAAGTGAATTTAATAACACATCAGCAATAACAGTTCCTACAATGTTAATTTGTTCAGGTAAAATATTTACTTGATTAGTATCAACTAAAGGTAAGTTATCAACACCAAGATAAATAAGCGCATCATTGTTGCCCAAAATACCAATATCGTGGATTAAGTTGTTATCAAGATGCAATTCGGTTAGTTGGTTCATCCACCTAAGTTCGTTATTTAAATCAATGATATGATTATTATTTAAGTCAACTTTAACTAGCCTATCAAATTGTCCCAACCAATCGATTGAATTAATACCACGGTCTTCACACCATAGTTCTTTCAACTGCCCTGTCACTAATAAACCTTGAGTATGATCAATCAAACATTGTTTTAATTGCGGGTCTGGGATGTTATTTAATGCATCGGCAATTAGCGAACCATAAGCCAATTGGCCATCAACTTGTATGTTCTCGTTATCACGTAGTGCTTGTACTTGTGCTACAAGGTTGTCACCTACAATACCTTCAACAACCGGCAAGTTATCAATATTGATTTGAGTAAGCGGAATTGCTACAGCATTATCATGGTGATTACCAATAAAGAACTCGTCTAAATTGCTAACATTAGTACCATTAAGTTGTAGCTGCTCAAGGTTGTTTAACAAGCTTATTTGAGTAACATCTGTCACTGGCGTATGTTCAATGCCTAAGCTGGTAAGATTCGGCCAGTTAGCAACAAGGTCAGTTAATACATCGTTGGTTAAATAACTGTTCCAACCTAAAGCAATATGATCAAGACCTGTTAAAGCGAAAACTATACTAAGTTCGTCTGTTGACAACTCTTGGTTTAGCCACAGACGCTTAAGATGAGTTAAGCTGCTTAACTGATTAACATTCGATAATTGGTCACTACTTAATGCAATACCTTGGAAGTTAGCTAAACCGTATAGAGGCGTAAGGTCAAATATCTTATCATCCCATAAATGTAACTCTTCAAGAGTCGGCATGAATTCAGCACTAGCTAAGCTTGTTAATGCTGTTTCATGTAAACCGAAACCTTTGATATTTGTATGATTTTCAAAAGCTGAAAAATCATCGTTATCAAAGTTGGTTTGACTTACACCAACATTTTCTAATGCAGCTAAATCAGCTAATTCAGTAAAGTCACTAATGCCATGAACTCGGTCAAAATTCACATTAGTTAACGCGGTTAACTGGCTGATACCACTAAGACTTGTCATCTCTCGGCCACTACAATCAAGATGATTAATATCACCGACCGTCGTTGCGCCGGTATCATCGATACAAACTTGTAAATCATTGGCAAAAGTTAATGATGATAAATAAACGGTTAAGTCACCTTCAACATTTGTTACTTGTCCTCGTAGCGTATCTATTTGACTTGGCTCATCTAATACCAAATTATTGATATTGACATAAGTTAGACTACCCATGGTTAATAACACATCAAGTTGATTCACTTGAGTATCATTAATCGATATATCCGTTAGATTAGTAAAACTAGCTAAGCCAGTTAAGTTAGTAATTGGATAGCCACTTAAATCAAGATTTGTAGTTTCATCAAATATTGTTTGAGTAAATGGCGTATCCAAGGTCATATTAAGTTCGTTACGAATTGCTAATGCCAAAACTTTATCTTCAAATGGCGTAGCCAAATCACGGTTTGTAAAGTAATTAACTCGCGGTGAAAACCAAACAACCCAGTTTGAATCTTTATCGCTGGAATCTTCTAATCTTTCTTCCCATTCAATAACAAAAACACCATTGTTATCGCTCGCAATAGGTTTTAAGTAACGTCGGCCATACACATGACAATCAATGTCAGCTAAGTCACATTGTGACCACTCATCATGTTGATAACGAATAGTTAATAACGTGGCATCACCCTCTTGTTGCCAGTATCGAGGTAATGAATCGGTATTCACCCGTTCACCGTTAGAGTTTGAGCTATGCATGCCGTTAAAAGAGAAGTTATCGACAGTGCCTACGCCATTACTATCTGCGTCATTATGTAAACCAAAGCCCCAAACAACGAGTTCACGTTCACCGTTTTGATCGTATCGGGAAGCATGGTTAATTTCACCATTTAAGAAAGAACCAAGATAGGCATCCAAATTATTGGTACTGTCGTCAACAATACCGTAAGAGTAATGCGCAAAGCCTATATCATTACCTGGAGCTCCAAAGCCACCATCAACAAACATTTCGTAACCATGAGCAAACTCAACATACGCTCTAAAATATACATTAGCAGGAGTTCCTTCGCCATCAACATCAGCAAAGTTAATCGTTACTTCACTGTCAACTACAGACCATGTAAACGATAAGGCCGTTATTTCAGTGGTACCTGTTCCATTGCTGGCAAAAGAAAAGTTATCAGTACCTAATCCTTCAGCTGTAGGTAAAGCGGTTATTGCTATAGTTTTATCATTTAAGTCTGAGGCGACTAATGCGAGTTTATCGGCTTGGTTTAGATCCAACCAAGTAACACTTGTCCCAGGTAATTCAATTTCTCTATTGCTATCATAGCCAAGAGCAATTAAATTTTGACGGATTTCCGAATTCTCTATCGAATAAGAATAATGATGTACAACATCAAAGCTGTCTTGAGCTACTTGATCATCATTTCTATCGAAGACACTATGGGATGAAACAACTTTAGCTTCAGACCAGTAAGAAATATCGCCATGTGCTTCGACATAACTATTCGCCTGATTTTGATCGATAATACCGAGATCTACCAAAGTATATATACTGTTGTAGTAACGTAATTGACTAGGCAGCTCACCTGTAAATATCTCTAATCGATTACCTGCAAAAGTATAAGTAAAGCCAGTGTGGTCTTTTTCTGACACCATAGCGCCATTTCCATCGTCATAGAATCGATAGTTAATGCCACCCTGACCATGTTCAAAACTAGGATGATTTGAAGCATAACGTTCAATGTATGATGAAGATAACGTTGAGATAGCGCCGTCAATATTTACACCGTTAGCAATAAGTAGTTCAACCTGCTCTTGCGATACTGCTAACTTATCAATATTTACCTGCTGTAAGTTAGTAAGAGATAGTACAGAAGTTAAGTCAGTTACTAGCGTTCCTTCAATGCCCAAACTAGCTAATCCAGGGAAGGCATTAATTACTTGCTGTAAACGAGCATTATCTAGGTAACTATTCCATCCTAAAGAAAGGTGTTGCAGTGGAGGGAGACTTAAAACGACATTAAATGCTGTCTCATCATCTAAATCACCATTTAACCAAAGGTTATCTAAACTTAATAATGTTAAATCATTAACATCACTTATTTGCTCAGCACCTAGAGCTAAACTATTAAAGTTTGCTAAGCCCGATAACACAGAAATATCAAATTCAGCAGAACCCCAAACATGTAAGCTTCTTAAGTTTGCCATAGTTGCAGCAGGAGCGATGCTTGTTAATACATTACCACCAATACCAAAATGCTCGATATTAGCGTGATTGCTAAATGCTGAAAATCCTGCATCATTAAATGATACATCCCATGCTTCTAAGTTTCTTAACTCTAAAAGATTACCAAGTATTGCAAAGTCACTAATGGTATTAGCATTGCCAGCATTAACATCATCATTGCTAAGATCAACAGACCGTAATGCTGTTAACTGACCAATACCTGATAAATCAGCTATTGCACCTTGTCGACAAGAAAGTGTCGTCATATCAGTAACAATTTGATAGTTATGAGACGATGCTTCTGCACTAACACAAACCTGTAAATTGGCATCAACAAAAGTTAAATCGGAAATAGCAATTGCAGGAGAACCATCAACATTTTCAACACCAACTCGCGTAGTCAACTCTTCAACTTGAGTCAACGGTAATAACAAATTATCAATATTAACACTGGTTAAATTAGTAAAATGACTAACATTAGTTAACACTGCAATATCAGTTACTTGAGTGCTAGATATATTAAGCGTTGTTAAATTAGTAAGTTGCTCTAAACCGGTTAAGTCAGTAATAGGGTAATCACTTAAGTTTAACTCTGTAATACTTTCAAAGTGACTAACAAGGTTTTCAGTTAGACTTAACCCAAGCTCATTACGAATTGCTAATGCCAGCATAGGGTCGTTAAATAAACCACTGGTTAAATCACGTATTTGATAAAAGTTAATTCTTGGTGGAAACCTCATTGCCCATTGTTCTGTGCCTGGAGACATGGCTGCAAAATTATCATTTTGTAGCTCCCACTCCATCACAAATAAACGACCATCAGTATTGTTAACATTCAATGGTAGCCAATGACGCTCTCTATAGGTTGCACAAACACCTTCTTCTGGCACACAATTATTAAAATTCCACTCAGGTGTACCATTTAAAGCAATAACAACCTCATTTGATTGACTATCTTGTGACCATAAACGACGGGAGTTATAAGTATTAACTCTGTCACCATTTGAGTTGTTACTGTGCTGTCCTGTAAAGCCAAAATTATCAACAGTATTATCATTATGAAGTGTGAATCCCCAAACACTTAAGTCATGCTCACCATTCTCTAAATAATCACTGAGGTAATTAATTTCACCATCGAGGAAATTATCAACAAAGCCCCTGATATCATCATTACCATCATCAGGTATGGCAATATTGTACTGCACAGCAACTTTTTCATCAGCTATTGAAGCCTGTGCTAATATTTCAGCGCCTTCAGTAAAGTTTTCAAATTTACGTAAAGTAACAGTAACAGCTTGCCCTAAACCATTATCAGAAAATTCTAATACAGCTTCATCAAACTGGTTAATAGTCCAAGTAAAGCTTAACTGAGCAAATTTTGTTAAGCCACTGCCATTAGCATTAAAGTTAAAGATATCTGTGTCTAGCTGAGTTCCAGGAACAGCTTTAATAGCCCAACTTTTATCAGAAAAATCGCTATTTAATAACGCTATAGTCCTAGCAAATTCAACGTCAGATAGCTGCATAGTATCTTCAGCCGTAACACCTTCGGTTAAATTATCATGGCCTACTAAACGACCGCGTAATACGTCATCTTTTATGTAATATTGGTTTACATCGGTATAAGTGAAAGTATCTAATTCCGCAGTATCATTAGTCAAAGTTAATGTCGAAGATAGGGTATAAATATCAACTTCATAATTGTCATTTAATTGACCATAGTTAGATAAATAAGTATCTGCCATTTCTTGGGTAACAATACCCATTGAAACAAAATCATCTAGGTTACTGAAGTACTCTTGCCATGGTTCGATATTTACTTTTTCTACCGTAAATACATTACCAATCTTAGACCAAGAGAAGGGACTTCTTGAATCTAAACTAGAATCAAGTTCATACCCCGTTCCATCCATATTAAAGGCAATTAAGAAATTATCACCTGCATAGGCTGGTTCGCCAATATTAGCTGGCTCTCTGTAGAAATATAACTGTTCACCTAAAGGAGAATAATCGCTAGTATCTGCAGTGCCGTCACCATCATCATCAGTATCTGCATTGTTACCAATGCCGTCACCATCAGTATCTATAGATTCATTGGCATTCTCTGGCAGTGCATCAAGATCATTATTTACGCCGTCACCATCACGATCTTGATCAGCATTATCACCAATATTATCTCCATCTAAATCAGCCCACTCATTAGGGTCGTTAGGGAAAACATCAGCGTTATTACCAGTACCATCTTCATCAGTATCAAGCCACTCGGTATTATCCTCTGGGAAGGCATCGGCATTATCACCAACGCCATCTACATCCGTATCTGCCCACTCTGAACCATCATATGGAAATGCGTCTGAATCCAAGCCAACACTGTCAAAGTCTAAATCATCAGTATGGTCAATGTCGTAAAAATGAATACGTGGTTCAATATTGGGAGCAAGTCCATTGCCATAGTCACGCTCATCCCATTCCATTACGAATAGGCGTGCACCATTAAGTTGTAGAGGAACCCAAGTGCGGTCACGATATACATGACATGTATCGTCGTTAAGATCACATTGAATATCTTTATTCCACTCGTTATCTCTTAACCCTTGAATATGAACTAAACCGCCGCTGTCTTGATAAGTTAAACGAGGCGACGTTAGTAATGTTGCTACGTTACAGTCTTCCCCTTCACAACGCGTCATAGCTCGTAGACCAAAGTCGTCATTAACGAATTGATAACCAAAATAGAAGTCTTTGAGTAAATCACCGCTTCCATCGTAATTTTCAGGGAAAATTGTTTGGATTGATCCCATCATAAATTGGTTGTTGATTGAAGATAGGTCTAGCGCTTCTGCTGGAATCGGTGCCATATAGCGGTATTCACTACGCTTTTCACCATTGCTCATGGCAACTGTGTTTAATACGGCACTCATACCACCATCAGTTTCCAGTTTAGTGAAACGATGTAATGTGCCGTCAGTGTATGAAATTAATAGGTCACCATTAAACAATTCCCAAGAGAAAGTTTTGTTACTTAATAGAGCACTACCACTTCCGCCATCAGTAAACGTTAACTGATCGGCAAATAAATGCTCACCATCGTTATTTAATGTAGCAAAAATGCTCGCTGCCCATTCAGTATCATTTAGCTCTTCGGTACTAAACGTTCCAGGCGTAAAAGTATCGTGATTAAACCAAACAAAGTTATAATCAATTTGATCAATTAACGGAATAGCGCCATTTCCCCATAAACTGGCAGGGTATGTTTTGTTTTGCGTATAACTAACCTGTTTAAGTGTCCCGCGACTATCTTCAGGCGTACCTAACTCAAGTATTTCTTGCGCTTCAGTATAGGTTACGGTGAAAGTTCTTCCGGCATTAGCCACTAACCAAGCGTCTTTTTCACTTTCAGTGGTTAAGCCATGACCAACCATTTCATCAACAAGATCTTCTGCATTTTCGACGACAGTTATACCTGCACTAGTAAAGCCGATAACTAGTTGACCACTTTGATTAATCTTCCAATCAAAACGAAGATCTAAATTTGAGCCAGACTTACGCCCAGTACCGTTGTTATTAAAAGAGTATGTTTCACCATAAGCAACGTTGACGTGCGTATTTACAAAGTCTGCTTTCACTGCAGCCAAACGGTAGAACTTGCTAGGCATTGCACCATTTGTTGGTGTAAAGGTGTCATCACAGACATCACCAATATTATCGGCATCACTATCAAGTTGATCTTCATTAGTAATTAACGGGCAGTTATCGCCATTATCACCAAAACTATCATTATCGCTATTAAGCCATTCACTCGCATCAAACGGGAAAGCATCAGCATCATCTAAATGAGTATCATTATCATCATCTGTATCAGCAATATCACCAAGTTCATCCCCATCGAAATTTTTGGTTTCTGTGGGGTCAAGTGGCATTTCATCATCAACATCGTCAGTGCCGTCAGCATCGTCATCGTCATCGCAAACGTCACCTAAATCATCACCATTGATAAATGTACTATCGGTATTTGTTTGAGGCCCTGCTACAAGCGGACACGTATCGGCTACATCACCGACACCATCAAAATCAGTATCCAAAGTTTCATTTTCGTCCAATGGGAAAGCATCATCGTCATTTAATACGTCATCATTGTCCCAATCTGTATCAGCATTGTCTCCAATTTCGTCACCATCGTCGTCAGCCCACTCATCTGCGTTTAATGAAAATACATCATTAACATCAAGTACACCATCGTTGTCATCATCGCTATCTGAACGATCAACATCTATATTTTCGGTTCTTACACCGCTCTCTAATAGATAAGCAACATCAGGAATACCATCTTGATCATAATCGCTATCTGCAGCGGCATTACGTGGGAAAGCATCTTGTCCATTTAGAACGCCATCACCGTCAATATCAGTATCTTTACTATCACCGGTACCATCATTGTCTAAATCTAAACCTTCACTTGGATCAAGCGGTTTAACATCATTTACATCTGGTACACCATCATTATCATCATCAAGATCGGGATTTAGACCGCCAGTATTAGCAAGACCGTCGCCATCCGTATCAAGGTACGGTGGAGTATTATCAAATTCTGTATCATCGATGTCCTGGCCTACTGGCCAACCATCACCATCTGTATCGTCAAATGAACTAGCATTTTCATCTAATGGAAAGGCGTCATCAGCATTATCAACACCATCGCCATCAATATCAGGATCGCTGTTATCACCTACTTCATCACCATCCGTATCAATATATTCAGTGGCATCTAACGGGAAAGCGTCTTCGTCATTTAATACACCATCGTTGTCATTGTCGGTATCAGTGCCATTACCTATACCATCACCATCCGTATCAAGTGACTCAGTACTATTGAGTGGAAATGCGTCGTTAATATCGAGCACATTATCGCCGTCATCATCTCGATCACAGGCATCACCAAAGTCATCACCATCAGTGTTAATTTGTCCAGTATTTGGAATCAACGGGCAGTTATCTGTATTGTTACCGATAGTATCTTTGTCAGAATCAAAGCGTTCATTGGCATCTAATGGTAAAGCATCGGTAGCATCCAACACACCATCATCATCAGTATCTCGTTTTAACGGGTCAGTACCTAAATTAGCTTCAAATGAATCAGTAAGACCATCGCCATCATCATCTTCATCGGTATTATTACCAATACCATCACGGTCAGTATCTAATGACTCATTAGGATCAAATGGGAATTTATCTTCGCTATTAATAACATTGTCGCCATCGATGTCAGTATCGGTATTATTACCAATACCGTCATTATCTAAATCACGACTTTCACTAGCATCTAATGGGAAGGCATCATCACCATCAAGCACACCATCATTATCATCATCTGTATCTGGGGTATTGCCACCTTCATCAGCAATACCATCATTATCGGTATCACTAAACACAATTTCAGGGATCAAAGCATTGTTATCGTCGGTATCTTGTCCGGCAGGCCAGTTATCATTATCTTGGTCAGTCGCATTTTGTTTTGTTGAATCTAATGGAAAATCATCACTGCTATCAGGCGTATTATCACCATCGTCATCTAAATCAGCATTGTTACCTTTGCCATCATTGTCTGTGTCTAAATACTCAGTTGAATCAAGACGGAAAGCATCATCAACATCAAGAACACCATCATTATCATCATCTGTATCATAAGCGCCGGCTGTATCAATAGCACCAGTACGAACTTTATCTCCATCTAAGACGTATAGTACATCGGCTAAACCATCTTGGTCGCTATCCGTATCTCGTGCAGAATCTTCTGGAAAGGCATCTTCTGCATTGGCAATACCATCATTATCTATATCAGGATTTGTTTCTGCAGGTTTTAGTTCAATAACGGTGTTATCTGCTTCAAAAGCAGAAGTATCGACTGTACTACCCGTACTCACCGTTTCAGCAACGATAAGGTCTTTAATTTCACCAACTGTTTTGTCTGTTCCTGGGATAGGTAAGGTTGCAGGGTCTTGATCGAGAACTTCTAATGCGGCAACAGGATAAGTTGCAGTATCAACACCATCAACTTTACCGTCGATTTCACCATCAGATAAATCTTTGGTTAAATCACCTAAAATATCTGCAGTGGTACTTTCTGTATCACCACTTAATTGTTGCATTTGATATACAACAGCAGTTAACGCTTCAACCGCACTACGATAAGCCGTAGTATCTGCTTGTTTTTCAGCAGAATCAGATGTGCTATCAATGAGTGGTGGTGTATCAAAAATGTCGACATCATCACCCAGTCCAAATCCTAATGTCGATTTAACTTGCTCAGCAGCAATGGGTAATGCAGCGGCTAATTCATCTTCCGAGGTGGTACCGTTATTATCACCAGTAAAAGGTACTAGATTTGAGTCGGCATTACTAAACGCCATATCTACAGCCATAGTTGTTAACGGCGTTGCATAAACTTGTTCACCCGCATCTAACATTTTTTGTGTTAGAACAGTGCGCAACTCATCAATAACAGGATAAGCGCTGGTGGTAATATCATAGGTACCATTAACACCTTTAATTTCTAAAATATAAGGTGGGTTTAAGGGAAACCCTAGTGATAAACCAACTATTTGAGCACTTGCATCTGTTGATGCCGTGCTGATTAAACTTCCTTTAAAATCAGTTTTGGTGGTATCTACTTGATAGAGTTTTACCTCAGCAAAGGCCATTGGGCCTTTTACACCACTACCGGTTATATCTAACGTTTGTGCTGCTGGTGGAGGCGTAGTTCCGCCTCCAGGATTACCTGTGCCGGGAGTTTCTGTATCAGGCGTTTCTGTAATGACGTCAACTTCTAATGGGTTTTCATCATCAACATCAGCAATACCATCACCGTCGTCATCAGTATCAGCGTTATTGCCAATACCGTCACCATCAGTATCAACTGCTTCGGTCGAGTCTAGCGGGAATAAATCATCTACATCAGTAACACCATCACCATCATCATCGCCATCGGCATTGTTGCCGATGCCATCGCCGTCGGTATCAACTGACTCAGTTGCATCTAAAGGGAAGTCATCAAAAACGTCTAATACATTATCATTGTCATCATCAAGATCTAGAATATCATCAATGCCATCTTTATCTGAATCAATCGAGGCTTTATCGTCTAAAGGAAATGCGTCGTTAACATCTGCAATACCATCGTTATCATCGTCAGTATCGGTATTATTACCAATGCCATCACCGTCAGTATCTAGTGACTCATTTGAATTAAAAGGAAATGCATCATTTTCATCTAGAACATTATCATTATCATCATCGGTATCAGCATTATTACCAATACCATCACCATCTGAATCTAATGATTCATCAAAGTTTAGAGGAAAAGCATCTTCACCGTCTAAAACATCATCATTGTCATCATCTAAATCAGCATTATTCCCTAGACCATCATTGTCAGTATCAACTGACTCCTCACGGTCATATGGAAATACATCGAGGTCATCAGCAACATTATCTCCATCATCATCTGTATCTATATTATTGAACAAGCCATCATTATCAACATCAATAACTAAAGCAGCAGGGCTAAAAATAACAGGAGTTTTATCGTCGATGAAGTTGGTAAGGTCTATACCTTGGTAACCTATAACCGATGTTTCTGAGATCAATATATTCTTTATGTTAGCAATTGTTCGTTGAGTATCATCATTTGCAATATCAATAGCTTCTGGCTGTATATAGAACTGAGTCAAAGATGTTTGACTGTATTGCGTTATTTTCTCTTGATAGTGCTGTGCATTAATTAATCCATCAGCTAAATCTGACGCAATTAAATCTAATAGTTCATTAGTCTCAATATTATTGTTCAAAGAAAAATTATAAAGAATAGAGGCAGCAGCTTCAATGGCTCCTCGATGGAGAATAACAGCTTGTTGTTGCTCAATTGTACTTTGTGCATTTGATAAAATAGGAGCATCTTTGAAAAGGTCAAACGTATTATCAAGGCCAAAACCTAATGTCGCTTTAGTCATTTCCCCAGCATGCCCTAATCTATCCTGCAGTGATGGGAAAGAGTCTTGATTATTAACAGCCACCTTAATAGATAAAGTAGTTAAGGACGTTGCAAAAACTTCTTCACTATTCTCTACTTGTGCTTTAGAAATATAAGTGAGTAATTTAGAAATTACAGGTTTTTTTCCTGTTGTGATATCAATTGTATTTTCATCGGCAATGAACTCAACAATATATCCATCAGCTAAAGGAGAGTTTAATTCAACTCCTTCAGTTCTAGCCTGAGCATTGGTGATACCAGAGCTTACCAATTCACCTATAAAATCAGCTTTGTTCACATCCACTCTGTAAATGTTAACAATAGCACCAGTAAGTGGCCCCTTTACCGGAGTCCCCAAAAAAGGATAAGACTTGGGTGTTGGTGTCGGGGTTGGAGTTACAACAACCTCGTCTTTGGAGTCAGAGCCACAAGCTGTCAGGCCTGAAGATAATATTACAACTAACAATATGTAAGTTGACTTGATCATACGCATAATAATCCCTAAGTTTAAGTAGGTTATAAAGAAGTTTTTATAATTTATGGATAGCAAATAAATTTCATACGAAGAAAGCTGCTACTGCAGCCAATAGAATTTAAACTTAGAAAAAATCCGTTTAATTCTGTCCTTTAGAAATGAATAATAAGTTACAACTGTTATGTCCAAAATGAACGGGACAATTTACATATCACTTGCCAATTTCACAAGCGCATTAGATCAAAAAACGAACAAGATGTCAATATGTAAAAAAAGTGTAACAGGCAGCAAGCCCTTATAAAACATGACTTACGAGGGGTTTTACCTTAAAAAACAACAAGAAAGGGATGAAATATATTTTTGTACTAAGAAGCAAAATATAACCTTCATTTTTAATTCAGTTCATATATAAAAAAAGCAGTGATTTATTAAAAAATCACTGCTTTTTAGCAAAAAAATATAATGGAATTAGCTAATTAAAAACGATTATTGGCGATATTCCACTTCAACGTCGTAGTCATCTTCATCCCAATCATCATCATCTAAGTCATCATCTAGTGTATGAGCAGCGATAGTTTCTTCGTGATAGGTATCCCATTTAAACTCAACAGTTTTACCATCAATCACTTCTTCTTCTTCAGGAGGTAATTCTTCAATAAAAGTCATCACTTTCTGTGTTAACTCTTTTGTACCTGAACGATTAAATGCAGAGATACTATGCACCTCACCTTCCCAACCAAGACCCTCTAAGATCCTGTCGGTAATTTCTTTCGCTTCTTCTTCGAGCACTAAATCAAGTTTATTGAAAACAACCCAGCGTGGCTTTCCGGCTAGCTTTTCATTATGTTGCTCTAATTCGCTGATGATTACTTTAGCGTTCTCTAATGGGTCTGACCCATCTACAGGCATGATATCAATGACGTGTAACAATATACGACAGCGTTCAAGATGTTTTAAGAACTGTGTTCCTAAACCAGCACCATCAGCTGCACCTTCGATAATACCTGGAATATCAGCAATAACAAAACTACGTTGTGAATCTAAACGTACTACACCTAAATTAGGTACTAAAGTAGTAAATGGGTAATCAGCTACTTTTGGTGTTGCTGCAGAAACACTACGGATTAACGTCGATTTACCTGCATTAGGTAGACCTAACAGACCAACATCAGCAAGTAACAATAATTCTAATTTAAGGTTACGAATTTCACCTGGGGTGCCATCAGTTCTCTGGCGAGGTGAACGGTTGGTACTACTTTTAAAACGTAAGTTGCCTAAACCGTGCCAGCCGCCTTTAGCAACAAGCATTTTTTGGCCTTTATGCGTTAAATCACCAATTTGCTCACCGGTATCTTGATCGACAGCACGAGTACCAACAGGTACTTTAAGCACTAAATCATCAGAGCCTTTACCTGTACAGTTTTGTGGTTGACCATTTTGGCCACGCTTAGCACGATGAAAACGT
>Ga0209292_1002518_pt1 | contig 21042 bp, 22 predicted proteins | sample GOMGulsemesocosm_2_FD_184634 | JGI IMG/M metagenome (GOLD analysis project Ga0209292, IMG submission 184634) | Methane-oxidizing microbial communities from mesocosms in the Gulf of Mexico - GOM9C Gulf of Mexico (SPAdes) (version 2) | ecosystem: Environmental > Aquatic > Marine > Cold seeps... | reverse complement strand
TAAACGGTAATAACAGTATTGTCGCGGGATGGAGCAGTTTGGTAGCTCGTCGGGCTCATAACCCGAAGGTCGTTGGTTCAAATCCAGCTCCCGCAACCATTTTATTATAAAATCATTACCTTCGATTTATTTTTCTAATACCTATCCTCCTTCTTTATTTTATATCAGCATCATTACTTAATTTATAGAAACTTCATCGATAATTTATTATTAAGTCATATACAACGTTAATTTTAACGCTAATTACGTGCTAGCTGTTCTTGGTTTATTTGCCACAACGTACTGTGTTTATAATTTATGCCATGTATAATGATCAAAGATTTGATTTAAGAAACATTGAGTAATTTAGTATGATCCCTGATGTTGTAGAACTGGAATATCCATTCCCTGAAAAACCATTACCGTTATCGGCACAAGAAAAAGCTGAATATAAAGCACGCATTAAAACCTTGTTAAAAGAAAAAAATGCGGTATTGATTGCACACTATTATACCGATCCTGAAATTCAAGCATTAGCTGAAGAAACTGGTGGCTGTGTTGCGGATTCATTAGAAATGGCGCGTTTTGGTAACAATCACTCTGCGGATACATTGATTATTGCTGGTGTTCGTTTCATGGGCGAAACAGCTAAAATCCTTGCTCCCACTAAACGTGTCATCATGCCAGCGTTAGAAGCAACTTGCTCACTCGACTTAGGTTGTCCGATTGAAGAGTTCTCAGCATTTTGTGATTCTTATCCTGATCATACTGTTGTTGTTTATGCCAATACTTCAGCAGCAGTAAAAGCCCGTGCTGACTGGATTGTAACGTCGAGCATTGCACTCGATGTTGTCGACCACCTTGATAGTGAAGGGAAGAAGCTAATTTGGGGGCCTGATCGCCATTTGGGTGCTTGGATTGAGAAAGAAACGGGCGCTAAAATGGTACGTTGGCAAGGTGCTTGTATCGTGCATGATGAATTTAAATCGTCAGCATTGAAACGCCTCAAAGCTGAAAACCCAGACGCTGCCGTATTAGTACATCCAGAGTCTCCAGCTGATGTTGTTGAACTAGCTGATGCTGTCGGTTCAACAAGTCAGTTAATTAAGGCTGCTAAAGAGTTACCACAACAAAAACTGATTGTTGCTACAGATAAAGGTATTTTCTTTAAGATGCAACAGGCTTGCCCTGAGAAAGAGATGATAGCAGCTCCAACCGGTGGTAATGGTGCTAGCTGTCGCAGTTGTGCTATGTGTCCTTGGATGGGCATGAATGGCCTTAAATCAATCGAAGACTCCTTGATTAACAGTCATGGACATGAAGTATTTGTTGATGAAGAAGTTCGTGTGAAAGCGCTTATTCCGCTAGAAAGAATGCTGAATTTTACGGTTTCTAATTAACCGAAATTATGACACCGAAATTATGACACCGAAATTAAAAAAACCTGATAGTGATATCAGGTTTTTTAATTGCTCTATATTTATTGCAAACAGCTATAAAATCTACTGTATTGTTATGTAGTTAGAAATATTCGCGACAGTCTTCTTACCAATACCGCTTACTTTAACTAGTTCATCAATCGACTTAAAACCACCATGTTGTTCTCGCCATGCAACTATTCTTTCTGCTTTGAGCTTACCGATACCGGCTAAGCTGGTTAATTCTCGTTGGCTGGCACTGTTTATATTGATTAATTCCGACCGCTTAACAAGTTCACTAAGGTCTTGCATTTCAGCACTTGTTTCTACGCTTACTTCTGTGGGTTGTGTTGTTAGTTGGCTATCTGCAGCTTGTACGCTGGTTGAAGCTAAATTTATAGTTGAAACTATCAGGTAACCAGTCAGAATTAGTGATCTTTTTAGCATGTACTCTTCCTTGTTTAGGTCTGTAAATATTTATGTGTGCTATAAACTCAAGACAACTTAAACTCGAGATAATGGCCATAGCGTTGATTGCTGTAGCATAGATAATTCTAGTTATGATGATGATTTAGGAAGAAAAGGTAGCGTAGCATGTAAGCTAATTCACAAATTTATTTGTTGTTTTTGAGTAAATGTCGCCAAATACAAAAAGCCCTGAGATAGAATTCAGGGCTTTAGGTTTAGTTATTATGCAAAATGTATATGATTATTTGTTATCAGTTTTTTCTTTCGGCATATAACGATAAAGATAAGCAACCGTTAAGATGGTAAATGCCAGCATAATACCAAGAACACCGAATACTTTGAAATCAACCCAAGTCTCTTCAGACATGTTAAAAGCAATGTAATGATTCAAACCTGCGAGTGATAAGAAGAACAATGACCATGCAAGGTTTACTCGTCCCCATACATACTCAGGTAGTACCATCTCTTTACCTAACATTTTCTTCAATAAATTCTGTTTGAAAGCATACTGGCTAACAAGTAATACAAGAGAGAAAATACAATAAATGATGGTGACTTTCCATTTTATGAAACTTGAATCTTGAGTGACTAAGGTTATGCCACCAAATACGGCCACCATAGCAAAAGTGATCAGCTGCATTTTTTCTACTTTACGGTATTTAAACCAGGTAAATAGTAGAGTGCAGGCTGTGACGATGATTAAAGCTGCTGTTGCAGCATAAATATCATAAAATTTATAGATCGCGAAAAAGACGATTAAGGGGATAAATTCATTAAATTGTTTCATAAAATTTAGACTCGTTACTCTTATTTATGACGTATAAAGTTTCCAACACTGTAACACGAAAATAGCAGATATAAAAAAACAGCCTACGATGAGGCTGTTTTTTATTAAGATAAAACTGAATCTTTTAATTCATTCAGTGCTTTATGCCGTTGCAGCTTTTTCATCATTGACTACTTCTTCAACAACACCTTCAGCACCATGCATCCAGTAGATAAGTTGTTTTGATGCTGCAAGTAATATAACAGCAGAGATAACAGCAGCGATAGTGATACCGCCAAAGATAGCCATTGGACCTGCTTCGCCGATTTGAGCACCAATCATACCAGCAACTTTATTTGCAATTGCATTAAAGCCAAACCATGCGCCCATCATTAATGATGCTAAACGCAGTGGAGCAAGTTTAGTTACCATTGATAGACCAATTGGAGATAGACATAACTCACCCATAGTATGGAAGAAGTATGCACCTACTAACCAGTACATGCTAGTTTTAACTGTTAAATCACCACCTTGCTCTAAGGTTGCGAAGATCATAAATACAAAACCAATGGCCAGCATTAATAACGCAAGTGCAAATTTAACTGGAGATGTTGGTTCTTTTGGACCCATTTTCACCCAAATCATACTTACCAATGGTGCAAATACAATGATGAAGAAAGGATTAAGTGATTGGAACCAAGCAACTGGCACTTCAAAACTGCCAATCATACGATCAGTATAATCATTTGCATAAAGGTTCATTAGACCACCGGCTTGCTCGAAGCCAGCCCAGAATACGATAACGAATAAACCTAAGATTAAGATAACTTTCAAGCGATCAACTTCGATGCTTGTTAGTGCTTGTTTCTTACCTTTGTTATTTTTTAAATCTTTTTTAGCAGCAGCTTCCATACCAATATTACCTAGGTATTTATTAGCTAGAACTTTCTGCATGATAACGCTCAGCACCATTGCTACACCAGATAAGAAGAAACCACTCTTATAATCACCAGTGTACACAACAAGAGAACCGACTAGTAAGCCAGATAAAAATGCACCTGCATTAATGCCCATGTAGAAGATTGTGAACGCGCCATCACGACGGTTGTCCCCTTCTTCGTATAAGTCACCAACCATAGTTGAGATATTTGGCTTGAACATACCATTACCAGCAATCGATAATGCGAGACCTAGGTATAAAGAAACAGTGCTGCTTAACGGTAAAATACTTTCAGGAGCAAATAATACAAATTGACCTAACGCCATTAAGACGCCACCAATGAGTACACTTTTACGCTGACCTAAGAAGTTATCAGCTAACCAACCACCAATCAGCGGTGTGATATATACAAGACCGGTATAAGTACCATAAAGAGAAAGCGCATCACCGCGAGACCAACCTAAACCAGGAATACCGGCTACATAGTCTGGATCTGCAAGTAATGCAGCTGCTTGTTGATCTTGAGTTACTGAAACAAGGAAAAGAACTAAAATTGCGCGCATACCGTAGTAGCTGAATCTTTCCATCATTTCTGTGCTGAATAAAAGGAAGAGCCCTTTAGGGTGCCCCATGAAAGTATCTGAATTAGTGTGACTCATATGACTGCCTGTGTTGTCGTTTGTGTTTTTACTCATGATTTATGCTATATTTATGTTGTTTGTAAGCATATTTATTCTTTTATATCTCCTTTGGGTGAGATAAACAAGCGCAATTGCTTTAATTGCTAGTTATATCAACCATTATTCGTTGGTTGTTGTAAATGTGTACACTGCAATGTTGTGTAATTGTTCTAAAACACCTCTGTGCTTTACAATGTCTACAACTTGCTTACATAATGGCGATGTAGTTTGTGTATATTTTCACCAGTTATTTTATGGACACCACGTATGAGTACGAATAAAAGCGCTTGGTATTTGCTCTATTGCAAAGGCAGACAAGAGTTGCGAGCGCAAATTAACTTACGCAATCAAGGGATTGATAGTTTTTTTCCGGTGATGAAACAGGAAAAAATTGTACGTAAAAAACGCACCGTTGTAGAAACAGCGTTGTTCCCAAATTATTTGTTTGTCGCGATTAATGAAGAGCAAGATAGTTTCACTAGTATTCGTTCTACTCGTGGCGTAATCGATTTTGTTCGTACTAAACAGCAATACTCGAAAGTACCGTTTAATATTGTCGATGCATTATTGCTAGGTCAATCTACACGAAAAACTGAAGAGAGCATTGGTCACCCATTTAGTTCGGGCGATAAAGTTGAGATTAAAGGCGGATCTTTTCAAGGTATTGATGCTGTTTATAAATGCTCCGACGGACTGGAACGTTCGATTTTATTGCTGAATATGTTAAATAAGCAGAGTGAAATTAGTGTCGCTAACGATAGCTTTAATACTGTTATTAAATAATGTTAATTTAATTTAATTTAATTTAATTTAAGCTAAGTGAAATTAGATCATCACCTTCGAGCACTTACCAGCAATCTTTGGGGTTTTTAACGAGGTTTTGATCTAATGTCAGATTTAGGCAATTTGTATCTTTAAGCTGACTATTAATGGCTTGGGCTTTTAAGGTGAATTGATAGCTGCCCCTTAGTGTTTGACTGTATTGATAATATTCACTTTCAGTGCTCACCGCCAAACTGGCTAAGTCTGCATAACGATTGTAACGAGTAAGATGCGTCGCTTGATATAATGCCAGGCTTGAAAGGGTAGTTATAGCGGTGTTTCGGTGACTATTGGTTATGTAGCCTTGATAACTAGGTAGACCGATTGATGCTAAAATCCCAATAATCGCGACGACTATTAATAATTCAATAAAAGTCACTCCTCGACACTTTCTGATGCCTCTTTTTTGTATTTTTCTGTTTGATCTATTTGATCTGTTAGACATTTTAGTCCCTTCAACTGTGTACTCTAATATAAGCTGCGCCGCTAGCTCTAATTGTATATATTTTTTTTGTTGTTCGTATATATAGCCATGTTATCCACTTCATTTCGAAATATGTATTTGCTTTAAATTAGATATGGATAGGTACTTTGGGCTAAATTTGATCAGGGTTGTGATGTTGCCAATGATTCAATCGACGAAAATGAGCCCATAAGAAGTGTTGAAATCAATAATACGGTGGAGATTTTATCTTCTAGTGCTTAAATTTGTATTTAGCAGTTGTGTCTTTCGACATTATGGTAGATCATTGCCGACTATTTTTATTCAATTTTACTGTTTGAGGTAAAGAATGAGTCAGGCCGAAGCACGCCCAACTAACTTTATTCGCCAAATCATTGACGAAGATTTAAATTCCGGCAAACACACTAATGTGCATACGCGTTTTCCACCAGAGCCGAATGGCTACTTGCATATTGGTCATGCCAAATCTATTTGTTTAAACTTTGGCATTGCTGACGATTACCAGGGACAGTGTAATTTACGTTTCGATGATACCAACCCTGAAAAAGAAGATATCGATTACGTTAATTCTATTCAGGAAGATGTTAAATGGCTAGGTTTTGAATGGGATGGCGAAGTACGCTACTCATCTAACTATTTTGATAAGCTATTTGAATATGCAGTGGAACTTATTCAAGCGGGTAAAGCTTATGTTTGTTTCTTAAACTCAGAAGATACGCGTGAATATCGTGGCACGTTAAACAAGCCTGGTAAAAACAGCCCATTCCGTGAAACTTCTATCGCAGAAAACTTAGCGCTATTTAATAAAATGCGTGATGGTGGCTTTGCCGATGGTGAGTGTAGCTTACGTGCTAAAATTGATATGACGTCATCATTTATGTGTATGCGCGATCCGGTTATTTACCGTATTAAGCGTGCACATCATCACCAAACTGGTGATAAATGGTGTATTTATCCAATGTATGACTTCACGCACTGTATCTCTGATGCGATTGAAGGTATTTCGCATTCACTGTGTACGCTCGAATTTCAAGACAATCGTCGTGTTTACGATTGGGTATTAGATAATATTTCAATTGACTGCCGCCCACGTCAATATGAATTTTCTCGATTAAATCTTGAATATACTATGATGTCTAAGCGTAAGTTGCTGGCATTAGTAGAAGAAAATCATGTTTCTGGTTGGGATGATCCACGTATGCCTACTATTTCAGGTTTACGTCGCCGTGGTTATACTGCTGGTTCTATACGTGAATTTAGTCAACGCATTGGTGTAACTAAACAGATCAATACCATTGAAATGGGCATGCTTGAAGCGTGTATTCGTGAAGATTTAGAGAATTCAGCACCACGAGCAATGGCAGTACTCAATCCGGTTAAGTTAGTTATCACTAACTATCCAGAGAGTGAAACTGAACAACTGATTGCACCAGCGCACCCTAAGCTCGAAATGGGTAGCCGCACTTTACCATTTGGTCGCGAATTGTTTATCGATCAAGATGACTTCCGTGAAGAAGCCAATAAGAAGTTTAAACGCTTAGTATTAGGTAAAGAAGTACGTTTACGTAATGCTTATGTGGTCAAAGCTGAAGACGTGATCAAAGATGAAGCGGGTAACGTGACTGAAATTCATTGTACTTATGACGATGAAACGTTAGGTAAAAACCCAGCTGATGGTCGCAAAGTGAAAGGTGTTATTCACTGGGTTTCTGCTGAACATGCAGTGAATGCTGAAGTTCGCATTTATGACCGTTTGTTTAAAGTTGAAAATCCAGCTAGCGTTGAAACACTAGAAGAAGGCCTTAACGAAAACTCATTAGTGACAATTACTAATGCGAAAGTTGAGCCGGGACTAGCTACTGCTGAAGCTGAAAAAGCGTATCAGTTTGAGCGTGAAGGTTACTTTTGTGCGGATAGCAAAGATTCAACAGCAGAGAAGTTAGTATTTAATCGTACTGTATCTTTACGTGATTCTTGGGCTGGTTAATTAGTTATTAATTTATTCAAGATGTTAAAAAGGAGCCAATTGGCTCCTTTTTTATTACTATTTTTTATTGTAACTTCTCGTTAGAGTATCACTAAAAGATCAATAGAATTACTTATGATCGCATTTACCCGTTAAAGAACGGCCATATAAATATAAGCTATGTGCTTGTAGTGACATATTGTTAGTTTGAGCTATTTCTTTTTGACGAGTTTCGATAATGTCATCATGAAACTCAACAACATGCCCACAATCTAAACAAACAAGATGATCGTGATGATTTTGAGTTGCCAGTTCAAATACCGATTTACCACCCTCAAAATAATGGCGAGTCACAATACCAGCGTCATCGAATTGGTTTAAAACACGATAAACAGTTGCTAAGCCGATCTCTTCACCTTTTTCAAGTAACATCTTATAGAGATCTTCAGCACTAGTATGTTGACTGCTAGGAAGCTGTAATAATTCTAATACTTTGATTCTTGGCAGGGTGATTTTTAATCCTGCTTTTTTTAATGCGGTTTTTCTATCAGTCATAATTTACTCGTTTTAAATAGATAAGAGTATTATTTATTTCACACTATTATATGACGAGACGCAAAAACAATAAACCTTCAATTTGTTAAAGCAGGATTTAAAATAGAAAATTTTAATGTTAATGTGAGCCTGTTTTTAGTTCTGGTTAGGATTATGGGTAAATGCAAAAGTTATTTAAGTATTCTGGTGTTGTAAAGTCCGGACTAAATATGTGGCCACCGTTTCGTGGCGCAGGCATTCGAATAGATGAATTATCTAAAGATTACTCGCATTGCAAAGTGTCATTAAAGTTTCGTTGGTGGAATAAAAATGCCAATCGCACCCAATTTGGTGGCAGCATGTTCTCTATGACTGACCCTATTTACCCGCTGATGTTCATGGGAATTTTAGGTAAAGAGTACGTGGTATGGGATAAATCGGCGGAGATAGAATATGTATCACCTGGTAAAAAGAGCTTACATGCAGAATTTAAACTATCAGCTGAACAAGTTGATAGCATAAAAGCCGCGACTGAAAGTGGCGATAAAGTATTACCGGAGTTTGTTGTTTCAATTAAGGATATTCGAGGTAAGGAAGTAGCTAAAATTAAGCGCACACTTTATATCCGTAAGAAAAAGCAGTATTGCCACTAAGAAATAGGCGATAAATATAAATTTAGGTAAAAAATAACCCACTGAATGTGGGTTATTTTATTGTAACTCTGTCTCGAATTATACGGCATCAAAGTTACAGCTCTAAATTACAGAGCTTAACTAGTCTTCTAATTCAGCTAGGCACATTTCACTGTGGATTTGTTTAACCCAAGTTTCAACACGCGCTGAAGTTAATTCAGGCTGACGGTCTTCATCAATACCTAAACCAACAAAGTGGTTTTCATCAGTTAATGCTTTTGATGCTTCAAAATCATAGCTTTCAGTCGGCCATTCACCGATTAATGTGCCACCTTTCGCTTCAACAACGTCACGTAATGTGCCCATTGCATCAAGGAAATATTCAGCATAATCTTCTTGATCACCACAACCAAAAATAGCCACAAGTTTGTCAGAGAAATCGATGTCTTCTAGTGTTGGCATGAAATCATCCCAATCACACTGAGATTCGCCGTAATACCAAGTTGGGATACCTAGGATTAACAGGCTGAATTCATCGATATCAGCTTTAGTTGATTTGGCGATATCTTTAACATCGACAAGTTTTTTACCCAGTTGTTTCTGGATCATTTTAGCAACTACTTCAGTGTTACCAGTGTCACTACCAAAAAATAAGCCTACGCTAGCCATTCTTAAATTATCCTAATAGTTTTAATTTAAACTTATAGTGCAACATGAGTTTGCAACAGGCGTTGAACATACTCGTTGCGTGTCATATTTGCATTTTTTGCTTTCATATTTAAGGTATCGAATAAGTCTTTTTCGACTTTTAATTCAATACGCTTTAATCCGTTTGCTTTATCTCTACTAAGCTGTTTGCGCTTGTTGAGTTTTAGCTGCTCTTTGCGAGAAAGAAGGTTAGTCTTAGGTCTGCCTGGACGTTTCTCTTCCGCAAAAAGGTCGAATGTGGTTCTGTCAGAACTTTCCTTCGCCACGATCTTTTCGCCATTTTTTTTCTGTAAACTAAATTTGTGTTTCCCAGACGGTAATAAGTATTTCTTTAAATACGAATCCAGCCATACCAAAACATAATACAAACCATACTGCAAGACGTCCAAATTTTGGGACATTGCCTTTTTTTAAGACATCTTGAATTGCCATGCCGATAAAGAAAAATAGCGCGACGAAAAATAGTTTAATGCCAACAGTTTCGATTAAGTCAATGTATTCATATAGCATAAAAATTATTACCCCATCTACAACCGCGTAAATATACCATATCGTTGTTAATGACTAAATAAAAAGTCACTGATTATTTTATTAAATGCAGAGGGTTTTTCAGCATGTAACCAATGTCCAGTACCTTGGATCATTTTTGCTTTGGCATTAGGAAACAATTGTTTGATCTTAGCTTGATGATCTTTGGTTATATAATCAGAGTTCATGCCTTTGATAAACAAGACTGGTTTTTCATAACTCGCCGCTGTTTCTGGCCAATCTGATATCTCTGGATATTGTTGAATGATTGTATCTAGATTGTAATGAAAATCATATTGACCTTGGTCATTTTTATACAAACCTTTTAATAAAAATTGCTGTACTCCGGCTTCGAGAACATATTTTTGCAGTTGTTCAAGCGCTTCAGTACGCGATTCTGTATTGATCAAGTCTATATTTTTTAGACCTTTAAATACATTTTCGTGACGTGGTGGATAGGCGGCTGGTGCGATATCAGCAATCGCGATACGCAGAATACGCTCTGGTGCAAGGAGTGCACAACGCATTGCAACTTTACCACCCATAGAGTGTCCGACTATGCTGACTTCAGGGATCTTTAAGTGATCCATTAATACAATAATATCATTTGCCATATCATCATAATGCATACTATCATGGCGTTCAGAAAGACCATGGTTACGAAGATCAACAGCAATAACTTGATGATCTGCTTTTAAATGTTTGGTTAGCATACCTAAATTAGTCGCACTGCCAAATAAACCATGGATGACGATCACTGGATCGCCGTGACCGTATATTTTGTAATTAAGTAACATTTTATGATTAAGTGACATCGTTCTCTCCAATAATGGCTGGATTTTACCGTAATTTAACTAGCTTTGTCCTGTTAGGATCGTTGATTAATCCATCATCGGATCAATATTTATGGTTTTAGGCGTAGAGAGAAGTTCATTCACAGGGTATAATTGCCCTAAATTTATAAGCAAGGATTTACCAGTCAAATATGAAGACTATTGAGCTTGAAGACGATCTATATCGCTATATTGCGAGTCAAACGCAAGATATTGGTGAAAGTGCATCCGATATTTTACGTCGTTTATTGGCCTTACCAACAGAGCACGCTACCGCTAATAAAAATGCAGTCAGTGTAGAAGATTCATCTTCCTTGTTGGAACGTGCAACTGAACAAAATAGAGTTGAATCTCAAGTTGTAGTTAGCAGCCCATCTTCTGTGATTGAAACTAACCCTGCGGTTGTTGTTGATCTGGCTCCTATTGTTACTAACCTTCCTGCTAGTATTGATAAGCTTATAAAAGATAAAGAATTTAAAAATATTTCTGTGTCAGTGACTAAATTTATTCAGATACTGTCTGTGTTATATGCTGAGCATCCAACTGAATTTCAAGCAGCAACAGAGATAAAAGGCCGTAAACGCATTTATTTTGCTAAATCAGAAAAAGCATTATTAAGCGCTGGTAGCACAACTAAACCGCGTAAAATTGAACATACGCCGTTCTGGGTTATTACTAATACCAATACTGGTCGTAAGCGCAATATGATCACGCAATTGATGGCGGAAATGGGTTATCCTCATTCGCTTATTGATGCCGTAAGTCAATCTATATAATCGAATAACTGTAGTTACAGTTACTTTAAATAGGGCGTTTAATAACAATAAATTTGTTGTTAAGTGCCTTTTTTTTGTGTTTTCTAAGGCTTCTCGTGTTACTGCAACATACTCCTGTTCAAGCTATACAGTTTCAAAACCAGCAAGTCTTTATTAAACGAGACGATCTACTCGATCCTGCGTTTAGTGGTAATAAAGCGCGTAAGTTTTATTACTTTTTGCAAGCTGATCTAAGTCAATGTTCGTCATTGATTGGTCACGGTTCTGCGCAAGCGAACTCACTATATTCATTATCTGTATTAGCTAAGTTACAACAATGCAGATTAGATTATTATGTTGATCATTTACCGACTTTTTTGCAGCAAAATCCTCAAGGTAACTATCGCGCGGCGTTGGCTAATGGAGCCAATATTATTGTTAACCCTGACTCACAATTAACTGCGGTGGAATACATTGAAACGCAAGTATTACCATTGGACCCACAAGCGGTATTTGTACCTGAAGGTGGTCGATGTAGTTACGCTGAAACAGGAGTTAAACTGTTAGCCAATGAGATCATTGAATGGGCTACAGAACAGGGCTTTGCAGATATACGCGTTGTATTACCTGCTGGTACGGGAACGACTGCATTATTTTTACAAAAGAACTTACCGTTCGAAGTACAGACTTGCGCTTGTGTTGGCGGAGATGATTATTTAAAAAAGCAGTTTTTTGAATTGTCTGTAGATGAAAATCATCATCCAAGTATCTTAACCACTGAAAAAAAATATCATTTTGGTAAATTGTACCTCGAGTTTTATCAAGTTTGGCTAGAGCTACAGACGCAAACCAATATTGAGTTTGAATTGCTTTACGATCCGCTTGCTTGGTTATGCTTACAAAGCCAATGGCAAGAGGCTGATATTGACCCAAGACCTATTTTGTATATACACCAAGGAGGACTACAGGGTAATGAAACTATGCTCCCTCGTTATCAACGTAAGTTGGCACTTAACAATAATACGAAGAAGTAAGCGGTAGTTATAAATAGTCATTGTCGTTAAATTTAGTCATTAAAACGGGCGTAGATAAAAGCAATAATCTCATCCATATTTTTATGCTTGGTATTTATAAAATAGCAGCGTACAATCCTCTGCTATTTTTTAATAATCATTATCATTTAAAGAGACAAGCTAATGACATTCAAAATCCATGACAAACAAACTGCAGAAGCTGTTGAAAAATCACCTGAAGCTCGTTTTAACTATTTCATTTTCCGTGTGGTCAAATCGGAAGAAATTTGGACTTTAGCGGATGAAAATGGTTTTGTAATTAGCGAAGTCGATGGCGAGCGCAGTATCCCTGTTTGGCCACATGTTGAATTCGCGCAAGAGTGGATCAAAGGCGACTGGGAAAAATGCCAACCATTGAAAATTGAAATGGCGGCATGGCGTAACAACTGGTTACCTGGTTTGGCTGCTGATGGTGTGGTTATTTCAGTATTTCCAAAATCAGATCAAGACGTTGTGGTTGTTGATAGCGAAGAAATGCTGGAATCAATGAAAGACGAATACGAAGCACAGAAGTAACCATTTAATTAACCCGAACTCGGCTTTAGGATATTAGATCGTTTTAAGCAACAGCGCTGCTTATCCCGAGTGAGGTTAGTTACTGTTTATTTAAATTATCGATAAAAATAAAGGATATTATTTACATGCAACTTTTTGTTAAAGACCTGACGGTGATTGATTCTTCAGTCCTAGATTATAACCGTGGTATTATTGGTCAAAGTTGGCTGGTTGATATTATTTTACACGGTGACTTAAATGAGCAAAACATGGTGCTTGATTTTGGTATTGTAAAAAAATTGATTAAATCGACTGTCGATGAGTTGGTTGATCACAAGCTAATTGTGCCAGCGCATGCTAAATTTTGCGACATCATGAGTGACGGTTCGTTTACTTACGTTGATGGCTGGCGTGAAGGTGAAAACTCAGTGCATTTAGCTTGTCCTGATCAAGCATTTGCTTTGATCCCTACAACTGAAATTACGCTGGCTAGTTTGGAAGAATACTTAACCGAGCAGTTAATGATCCGCTTACCAAACAACATTAAAAAGCTCGATGTAAAATTACGTGCAGAAAAGATTGATGGCGCAGATTATTGTTATAGCCATGGTTTACGCCAACATTTAGGTAACTGTCAACGAATAGCTCACGGTCATCGTTCTACCATCGAAATTTTACGTGATAATAAACGTGATACTGAATTAGAGCTGCGTTGGGCCAAACGTTGGCAAGATATTTATTTAGCTGAACAATGTGACCAAGTTTCAGTCGCAGAAATGACCTTATCAAAAGCGGCGATGCAAGCATTAACACCGCAACATTACTGTTTTAAATATCAAGCGCCACAAGGTGAATTTCAAATCGCGATCAACAGCTCGATTGTGGAAATTTTACCGTATGAAACTACGGTAGAAAATATTGCTCAGTATATTGCCAATACACTAGCTAACGACGAGCAAGCACCTTTAACTGTGTATGCTTATGAAGGTGTTGGTAAAGGTGCGATTGCATCAGCATAGTCTGACGTTAAGTTTATATTGAAAGCCCTTACTGATTCATCAGTAAGGACTTTTTTATTTAAATAACGGCAAGTCGTTCATATTGATTAACCGAGGCATGATTAACGGAGATGGCTTCTGTTTGAGTATAAATAGACTTTAGTGATCAATATCTTAAGTAGGTTTAGCTATCACCTAAGACTGAGTTTATTTATAAATCTATATTTAGACGTTAGAACACCGATTTTTAAAATACTTATGATAAAATATCAAAAATATTTTAGTCGTATTTATCAATAACCTTAATGAAAAATAGTAGAGGGCAACATTTGTGAATTTTAACTCATTGAGCATTAAGAAAAAGCTTATTATAGCCATGATATTTGCGGTACTAGCCGCTACCGTGCTCGTTGGTCTCGTTAGCCAAAATTTAGCTAAAAACGTTATTGAAGATCGACTTAAGTCTTCAGAATTACCTGCCAAATTACAACAAATTCGTAATCATGTTGATAAAGAAATTGGTTCAATTCAACAAGCTGCGGTTCAAGTTGCCAGCAATCGTTTTTTATTAGAATTTTTAGAACAAGAAGATACGGCAACTGAAGCGACAGTTGTGCAAATCTTAAATGACGTGAAAGCGCAATACGGCTTACTCGATGCATCATTTTCCAATCGTGACAGTGGTCGTTATTGGAACCAAAATGGTTTTTTACGCGAACTGAACCGTGAACAAGATAGCTGGTTCTTTAATTTCACCCAAAGCTCACAAGCGCAATCAGTGAGTATCTTTACTGAAGCAAATGGTGATACTAAATTATTCGTAAATTATCAGCAGTTAAACGGCATAGGTATGTCTAGTTTATCCAAATCACTAGACGATATGGTGAAGTTTATTGACCAGTTTAAATTAGAGCAGACTGGTTTTGTATTCTTAACTGATTCTTCAGGTACAGTGCGCTTGCACAATGACAATAGCTTGATTGGTAATAAGGACCTATCTGCACTTTATGGCTCAGCAGCAAATTCAGCACTGTTAAATAAGCAAACTTTTAGCTTACAAGAAGTTGAAGTAAACGGTGAAGATGTATTAGTAGCAAGTAGTTATATTGCTTCAATGGATTGGTATGTGATCGCTGAACTGCCAAAGATTGAAGCGTTTGCAACCCTGAATGAAGCTAATCAACAGATCGTATTATGGACAGCCGCCATTGCAATTATATTTGCGTTTATCGCTATCTGGTTAGGGCGTAGCATTACTCAACCGATCGAAAATATTGCAAATAAATTTAAAGAGCTTGGCGCAGGTGATGGCGACTTACGTCAACGCATTAGCGTTGATGGTAATGATGAGTTAGCACAATTGGCGATTGGTTTTAATAATTTCATTCATAAGATCCATGAATCGATGATGGAAGTTGCAGCGACAGGTGAAGCTCTACAAAAAGCGGCTGGCGCTGTGGAGATACAAGCTAAATCGACCTTAGATAATAGTCATCATCAAAAAGACCAAACATTATTGGTGGTAACAGCGATTAATGAAATGGGTGCGACGGTTAATGAGATCGCCAGTAATGCTGCTCATGCCGCTAAAGAAGCACATGTGGCTGAAACGGAAACTCAGTCTGGTCAAGACGTGGTTGGCAAAGCAGATGCTATCATTAACCAGTTAGCGAGTGACATGACTGAAGTAAGTCGAGTCATTGAATCTCTCGCTAATAATACCCAAGCCATCGGTAGTATTTTGGATGTAATAGGTGGCATTTCAGAGCAAACTAATTTACTAGCATTGAATGCAGCCATCGAAGCGGCGCGAGCTGGTGAACAAGGTCGTGGTTTTGCGGTTGTTGCTGATGAAGTTCGTAATCTAGCGAGTCGTACTGCAGCGTCGACGAATGAAATTCAATCTATGATTAATAATTTGCAAACAGAAGCTTCGGAAGCTGTAGAGGCTATGAAGCAAAGTAATGAGTTAACAGTGCAGGGAACTCAAGCAACCAATACCACTGCTGATTCATTAGTTTCTATTGGTGGCTTAGTTGGTCAAATTTCAGATTTAAATACTCAAATTGCAACTGCAACAGAAGAACAATCTTGTGTAGTTAATGAAATTAACCAAAACATTGTTGAAATTAATGACTCTACACAATCGAGCGCAGATACAGCGGCTGACTTGGCCGAATCAAGCCAGTCATTACGTGAGCTATCGACTCGACTGGGTAATATGGTGAGCGTATTTAAACTTTAATCTTGATATTTTCAATTGAAGTATTAAGTTTATAATTTTTAGGTATGATAGAAGCAGATCGCTAGATAATAGTTATCTGCTTTTTTATTATTGTCTGTTTTATTTTCTTATATTTAAATCAATAAGGTGTCTCATGGCTGAAGAAACGATTTTCCGTAAAATTATTGATAAAGAAATCCCTGCGGATATTTTATATCAAGATGATCTCGTGACTGCATTTCGAGATATCAATGCTCAAGCGCCGACTCATGTATTGATTATCCCTAATAAACTGATCCCAACGACTAATGACGTTACTGAAGCTGATGAACTGGCGTTAGGACGTTTATTTACTGTCGCGAGAAAGTTAGCAGTGCAAGAGGGCATTGCTGAAGATGGTTATCGTCTTATTGTTAATTGCAATAAAAATGGTGGCCAGGAAGTTTACCATTTGCATATGCACCTTGTTGGTGGTCATGCTTTAGGGCGTATGCTGCAGCATAAGTAGCTGTTCTATGGTCGAAATAAATAATTTTTATAACTAGATAAATAGACTTGCGGGTTGATTGGGAAATGACGAAATATTAATGACTTCTGAACAACCTGCATTTTTACATCAGTACTTCTCTGAAGCGTTTCAATTACGCTCTATCAGTGGCGGCCTCAGTAATCAGAATTACCATCTGCAGTTATTACCCCAACAAGCAATCCAGCTTCAATGTGACTATTTCGTGCGTGAATTTGGCCAGCATTACCAGTGTTTTGGCAACGATGCTCAGCGGGAGATGTTACTCCAATCTCAAGCCGCGAAGCTAGGGCTCGCTCCACAAGTACAGTACTTTTGCAATCAAGGCATGGTGACTGATTGGGTGTCGGGTCGACACTTATCGACAGATGAATGGAAAGAACCTGATAATCAGCGAACTTTAGCAAAAAGATTAGGTCAATTACATAGCCAGAATGTCAGTGAATATGAATTAGACCTTAAACAACGCCTTACACATTACTTTGATATTATTGAGCCAGCGTTTAAAACCATAAGGCTACGAAAACAACTAGAGTATTGTTATGACATTATCGAAAATAAACTGGCTAAGCAGCGGCAAGGATTCTGTCATCATGATCTTAATCCACTGAATCTGATGATGAGTGATGATCATGATTTGCGCCTACTAGACTGGGAGTTTGCCGCACAAGGACATTGTGATTTTGATTTAGCCACACTATTGCAAACCATGCCTTGGTCTGAAGCTGATATTGAATCTTTTTTACTGTGTTACAACCAAGCGATGACGAGACTGAATGCTAAACATGTTGCTGTAGTAGCTAAACAATTGCAGTATATGTTGGTAATTGTGGAAATGATGACCTTATTATGGGCGATTATTATGCATCAGTCACAACCTACTGCTGGTTACCTCCCAATATGGCAAGATGCTGCTCGTGCACTGTCGTTACAGCTAGATAAGATAGCTAAACTTTAGGTTACAGCATTGAATATAGTATTTGATATGCATTTAAATTAAGGAGTTTTTGTGGGACCAATTGTCGTAGATATTGCTGGATACGAGTTAACGCAAGAAGATAAAGAGATCCTTGCTCATCCACTTACAGGCGGATTGATCTTATTCTCAAGAAACTACCATGATCATGCGCAGTTACACGCCTTAATTAAAGCTATTCGTCAAGCAGCTGGAAAACCACTACTGATTGCAGTCGATCATGAAGGCGGGCGAGTGCAGCGTTTTCGTGAAAACTTCAGCGCTATACCTGCAATGGGAAAAATTGCTGATTATTATGAAAATGATAAATCAGCAGCAGCGATCTTTGCAAAGTCTTGTGGTTGGTTACTTGCCGCTGAATTATTAGCGTTTGATATTGATTTAAGTTTTGCGCCAGTATTAGATTTAGAACGCGGCAGCCAAGTGATAGGCGACCGTTCATTTCATCGTGACTCAGAATGGGTGATCCCGCTAGCAAGTGGTTTATGCAATGGTATGCATGACGCAGGCATGAAAACTACGGGTAAGCATTTCCCCGGTCATGGCAGCGTTTTTGCTGATTCACATATTGATCTTCCTGTTGATTTGCGATCATTACATGATATAAAACAAACTGATTTACTGCCTTTTGCAGAGTTAATTAAGCAGTCACATTTAGATGCTATCATGCCTGCACATGTGATCTATGAGAACATAGATCCGCAAGCGGCAGGTTTTTCACAGTACTGGCTACAAAAAATATTGAAAACTGAGCTAGGATTTAAAGGTAGCATTTTTTCTGATGATCTTTCTATGCATGGTGCCAGCGTTGCGGGTAATTATCTTGAACGCGCTCTGCAAGCTCGATGGGCTGGTTGTGATTTACTATTAGCTTGTAACGATAGAAAAGCGGTAGAAACATTACTTGATGGTTTCGATAATAACTTAGCAACACCGCAAGAACATTTACTTCATCATACTCGATTTACGCTGGCTGAATTACAGATGACAGACAAATGGCAGCAAGTCAGTAAATCGATTGAGCAATTCAATTGTCAGTTTATGTAAAAATTGACGCAATGATAATGCGCTTATAGGCTATTTTAGCCCTTATGTAGCTTGGTTTTTAGAGTTTTTCTAATAAAATTAGATATAGCATGGCTTTCATTATTTGGTCATATTTGTAGCAGAATATGATGAAAGCAGACCAGATACAGTGAAAAAATAAGTAAGAATAACGACATAATTTTATATTAGGGAACATCATGAAAAGAGCAGTTATAACAGGTATCGGTATTGTATCAAGTATCGGTAACAACAAAGCAGAAGTATGTGAATCACTAAAAGCAGGTAACAGCGGTATCGAATTCGAACCGAGTTTTGCTGAAAATAATTTACGTAGCCAAGTTTGCGGTACTGTGAATCTTGATCCTAAAGAAGTTATTGACCGTAAAGCAATGCGCTTTATGGGTGATGCAGCTGCATTTAGCTACATTGCAATGCAAGAAGCTATTGATGATGCTGGTCTTGAAGAACAACATGTTTCTAACGTACGTACAGGTCTAATTGCAGGCTCTGGCGGCGCTTCTTCTAAAAATGTTGTTGAATCTGTAGACATAGCTCGTACTAAAGGCGTAAAACGTGTCGGTCCCTATATGGTAACGCGTACTATGTCGAGTACGATCTCTGCTTGTCTTGCTACACCATTCAAAATTAAAGGCCCAAGCTACTCAATTACTTCAGCTTGTGCAACCAGTGCACACTGTATTGGTCACGCGGTAGAACAAATTCAACTTGGTAAACAAGATGTAGTATTCGCTGGTGGCGGTGAAGAACTGCATTGGACTCTTGCATTAGAATTTGATGCGATGGGTGCTTTATCAACTAAATATAACGAAACGCCTGAACTTGCTTCACGTACTTACGATGCAAACCGTGACGGTTTTGTGATCTCAGGTGGTGGCGGTATGGTTGTTGTTGAAGAACTTGAGCATGCTCTTGCTCGTGGCGCAAAAATCTATGCTGAAATCACTGGTTACGGTGCAACTTCTGATGGCTACGACATGGTTGCACCATCAGGCGAAGGCGCTGCACGTTGTATGGAACAAGCAATGTCGACAGTGGACGGTGAAATTGATTACCTAAATACGCACGGTACTTCAACACCTGTTGGCGATACGAAAGAGCTAGAAGCTATTCAAAAAGTATTTGGCCACAAATCACCTAAAATCAGTGCAACTAAAGCGTTAACAGGTCACGCACTCGGTGCAGCTGGTGTACATGAAGCGATTTACTCGCTAATCATGATGGAAAATAACTTCATCGCAGCAAGTGCCAACATTCAAGACTTAGATGAAAAAGCCCAAGGCTTAGACATCATTTCTGGTCAAGCTGTTGAAGCTGAGTTAACTAACGTAATGTCAAATAGCTTCGGCTTTGGCGGCACGAACTCAACGCTAGTTTTCAGTAAATTTAAGAAATAATATAAATTTACTGAATTACAGGTAAGAAGAAATACAATTCATCAGTATTCCTTAAGTCTTATAAAGCTAGGTTGAGTTAAGCCCATTTATCTATTAATTGATAAATGGGCTTTTTTTTTGTTTCGCTAACGCGCAAAATAACCCTATTTACAATCAAGAGTGACTGCAATGAAGATAGTTGTTGATGAAAACATGCCTTATGCACAAGCGTTATTTTCGCAGTTTGGTGAAGTTGTGCCTTTATCGGGTCGTACTATTTCAGCCGTAGATTTAGTCGATGTGGATGCCTTGATGGTGCGCTCAGTAACGCAAGTAAACGCAACGCTACTGGCACAAGCGAATAAACTGAAATTTGTCGGTACAGCAACCATAGGCACTGATCACCTCGACCATGCTTTATTGACTGAGCGCGATATTCATTTTACTAACGCGCCTGGTTGCAATGCTGTCTCGGTGGGGGACTATGTCTGCAGCGCATTATTGGTTGTTGCTGAACAGCAAGGGTTCTTATTAAAAGATAAAACTGTTGCTGTAATCGGTGTTGGTAATACTGGTAAGCAAACCGTAAGCCGTTTAGCGGCGTTAGGTGCTGAAGTGATATTATGCGACCCTCCGCGTGCAGCTAAAGAAGGGCAGGCTGGTTTTGTTAGCTTAGAACAAGCACTCCAGTCCGATATTATTTGTCTGCATGTTCCACTGATTAAAGCGGGTGCTAATCAGACAAAACACCTCTTAAATGCCGAGTTATTGAAACACATCAAACAAGATGCGATCTTGGTTAATAGTGGTCGCGGCG
>Ga0209292_1002516_pt1 | contig 21052 bp, 23 predicted proteins | sample GOMGulsemesocosm_2_FD_184634 | JGI IMG/M metagenome (GOLD analysis project Ga0209292, IMG submission 184634) | Methane-oxidizing microbial communities from mesocosms in the Gulf of Mexico - GOM9C Gulf of Mexico (SPAdes) (version 2) | ecosystem: Environmental > Aquatic > Marine > Cold seeps... | reverse complement strand
CGAAACCATCAAACGACGAAATTCAGCGAACGCCAGCTTTTGTCGGTAATATTCAATTAACCCTTGTGTAAGCTGCTGTGCCCTGTCGGGAAGGCCATTAGTCAAATACAGCCCTACCTGCTGACAAACCTTCTCCGTAAAAGCCGAGCTGTCATATTCATTGATATTTAAGTTATCAACACTGACCCGAAACTGAATACCTGCCGCTGCTGAAAAAACCCATTCCAGCGCCTGCGGTTTAACCTCAACCACCTCAAAAGCCTGCTGTTGTAGCAATGACCGCCCATCAGGCTCATACCAATAACCAAAGTCAACGAGCTGACGACGGTCATGCCCAGCGATACACCAATGGCTTATTTCATGCAGTGCGCTAGAAAAATAATCTTGAGTAAATAGGATACGATGCAACTCTCTCGCATTCGCTGCCGGCAAATAAATAGGCTCCTCACCACCAGCCACCAACTCTGTACGACAGTTTTCCACAAACAGGCCATTAAAGAGTCTGACTAACTCATCCACTTCATACATGCCCAAAATTCAAACCCTTCATAATTAATTTTTTTGCCATGCTATACAAAGCTGGGGATTTTAGGCCCGCACAACAGCCTCAAACAAGTGCAAAGAACAATAACCCATTAAAAATGTCGTATACTTTACATGCATTGAAACGAAGCGGGGATTGAATATGACCAGCGAATTTCAGCCTAGGAAAGCACCTGTCATTGACCTTTTTTCCAGACAAACACTCTATCCCGGAGATAAACAACGTCTAGTGAGGATTTCTCCGGAATACGATGGCATCAGCATGCTTTATGGAAATGACGTCAATCCCAGCAAAGTCTTTAAGCTGAAATTGATTGCCTGGGGGCTACAGCAAAATGGCGAAGTTGTTGGCCTTGTGCCCTGGCTAAATAGTGTTACGGCCTGCCCTAGCCTCAGCGACCCATTGAATGGGCACTGGGAGGGTTACTTTAATAGCAATGATGGCAAAGTGTTCTACGACGCGCCCAGTTATAAAACTGCTGAACTACAAGCCGCTTACGAATTTCATCGTCACAACAGCAATCAGTCATCTCTCAACAATGTTAGCAACCCCGTTATTCAAGAGATTCCAGATCAGATAGGTACCCACGCCGTATTTAGCGACAAAGAACAAAGAGCTTTTTTTGTTACCGCGATTTTCAGCTGGCAACTTCATTTGGATGGGCATCTAGAAGGTATGCTGGTTGACCCGGAAAAAATACAACAAACCCCCGTATTAGCCGGTGATGATGCCCTTTTTCCAGTAAACACTAACCCGGATTTCAAGTATTTCTTTCAGTACGCCATTGCCAACAAAATCAAAACGCAGGACCCAGACGCGCTGAAGGCCATGTCTGCATTAATTAAGTTTTGAAAGCTATTGGTTTGAAAAAAGTCCGCTAAAAAATCAGCCGCCCTTGCGGATAAGATAATAGAAACAATCATCCTGCTGGAGATTTTCTACCAGCTGATGCCCAAGAAACTGACAAAATTTAGGGATATCCCGCTCAGTTGACGGGTCAGTTGCGACAACTTCCAGCAGATCGCCATCAGCCATTTCCCGCACTTTATTATGTAGCATCATCACCGGCTCCGGACAGAATAAGCCCTTCGCATCCATTTGATGATCCGCTTGAAGTTCAAAAACAGTCATAACTTACCAGCTCGCTAAATCGTGATTCTTAAAAAACGCAGCATTATAACACGAATCCACAGCTCAACAGCCAGCCCCAAAGACTTCAACAGGAATGGACAAAATCCGTTATCGCTTGAACGGTGGTCATCAGATGTTGTTGGTGGGTATAGCCCGACTTAACGCGCGGTTTAAAATCATGGTCTCCATCCGTCAGCCAGCTAACACGGGCATCTGGCGGCAAATCGTAGTTGGCAACCTCTTCCCTATTTCCCAACTTGTCGCGATCCCCCTGCACAACCAACGTCGGTGAGGTGATTTGTGGTAGATGCTCAGTACGCAATCGATCAGGCTTTCCAGCAGGGTGAAAGGGATAACCGAGACAAACCAATCCACGAACCCGCTGCTGAGCAGCAATCAAGCTCGCCATGCGTCCGCCCATGGACTTACCACCGATAATGAGGTTTTCAGCATCTCCAAAATCACCAATTACTTGCTGCCAACAATCCAGTAGCACAGGCAACCTATCTGGCGGTCTTTTTTTACCCGTTAAACGTCGTTGCTGCATATAGGGAAACTCAAAACGAACCACCTGAATCCCATGCACTGCAATTCCTTCAGCAACAATGTTCATAAAGTCGCTATCCATTGGCGCACCAGCGCCATGAGCCAATATCAGAACCTTATTACCACTATCACCGTTAGTTATGTAGTCCATCGCCAGTATTGTTTTTATCGAAGTGAATTTTGAGGTAGAATGCACGCCGTTTTGATTTAGATCAAGCTGCGGCATTTCGTCGCACGTATGATGCGCAGCACGCGATACTTATAGAATCTTATATTTGTCCATTGCGCAAAATATCAACCTCATCTCTTTGTCTAAATACAGGGAATTTAATGAGCACCACAACAGAACACCCAACCTATAATTACGACGTAGTTCGTAAATTTGCCATTATGACAGTTGTCTGGGGCATCGTAGGCATGACTGTTGGCGTAACCATCGCCTCACAGTTAGCCTGGCCTAATGTCATGTACACTGATTTCGAGTGGCTGACTTACGGTCGCCTTCGTCCTCTGCACACCAATGCGGTTATCTTCGCATTTGGCGGCTGCGCACTATTCGCAACCTCCTACTACATTGTACAGCGCACCTGTCAAGCGACGCTATTTGCACCAAAACTTGCAGCCTTTACCTTCTGGGGCTGGCAATTGGTTATCGTATTGGCGGCTATCTCACTTCCTATGGGCTTCACTAGCTCTAAGGAATACGCTGAGCTGGAATGGCCAATCGATATCCTCATCACCATAGTCTGGGTCAGTTACGCCATTGTGTTCTTCGGCACGATCGTAAAACGTAAAGCCAGACACATTTATGTGGCTAACTGGTTCCTGGGTGGCTTCATCCTGACCGTTGCGATATTGCACATCGTTAACAGCATGGCGATCCCCGTTAACTGGACCAAGTCATACTCTGTGTACTCCGGTGCAGCAGATGCGATGATCCAATGGTGGTACGGCCACAACGCAGTAGGCTTCTTCCTGACTGCCGGCTTCCTAGGCATGATGTACTACTTCGTACCTAAGCAAGCAGAGCGTCCTGTTTACTCATACCGTCTGTCAATCGTGCACTTCTGGGCACTGATCTGTACTTACATCTGGGCTGGCCCTCACCACCTGCACTACACCGCTTTGCCTAACTGGACTCAGTCTGTAGGTATGGTCATGTCTCTGATTCTGCTAGCACCTTCTTGGGGCGGCATGATCAACGGCATCATGACGCTGTCTGGCGCATGGGAAAAACTGCGTACTGATCCAATCCTGAAGTTCCTGGTGGTATCTTTGTCCTTCTACGGTATGTCTACCTTCGAAGGCCCAATGATGGCTATCAAAACGGTAAACGCCCTGTCTCACTACACAGACTGGACAGTTGGTCACGTACACTCCGGCGCATTAGGCTGGGTTGCTATGGTATCTATTGGTTCTCTGTATCACATGATTCCAGTGATGTTCGGCCGTAAAGCGGGCGACATGTACAGCCAAGGCCTGATCAACATCCACTTCTGGTTAGCGACAATCGGTACCGTTTTATACATTGCCGCACTGTGGGTTAACGGCATCATGCAGGGTCTGATGTGGCGCGCATTTAACGATGACGGCACTTTGACTTATAGCTTCGTTGAATCTGTTGAGGCCAGCTACCCTGGCCACATGATCCGCGCCATTGGTGGAATGATCTTCCTCAGCGGCATGCTGTTCATGGCTTACAACGTATACAAAACTGCCAAAGCACCACGCCCTGCTGCCGCAACTGGCACCGAAGCCGTAGCTTAAGGACTATTAACAATGAATCATGAAATTGTAGAAAAGAATATTGGCCTGATGGCCGTACTCGTGGTCATCGTCATCAGCCTGGGTGGTCTGGCCGAAATCGTGCCGCTATTCTTCCTGAAACAAACGACGGAACCTGTTGAGGGCCTTAAGCCCTTCGCAGCACTGGAACTGGAAGGTCGCGATATTTATATCCGTGAAGGTTGTAACACCTGTCACAGCCAGATGATCCGTCCATTCCGCTCAGAAACTGAGCGTTATGGTCACTACTCAGTTGCCGGTGAAAGTGTTTATGAGCACCCATTCCTTTGGGGCTCAAAACGTACTGGTCCTGATCTGGCTCGTGTTGGTGGTCGTTACAGTGACGAATGGCACCGTGCTCACCTGTACAACCCGCGTGACGTAGTACCTGAATCCAACATGCCTAAATTCCCATGGTTGTTCACAACCAAGCTGGACGGAAAATACACGGCTAAGAAAATGGAAGCACTACGTACTGTCGGCGTTCCGTATACGGATGAAGACATTGCCGGCGCTGCCAAGGTAGTTAAAGGTAAAACTGAAATCGATGCTTTGGTTGCCTATTTGCAGGAACTTGGCACCGTGATCAAGACCAAACGTTAAAACTGGAAAAACACTATGGACGCAACTGATATGCGCGGCATTACCACCTTATTGGTAATGGTTTCTTTCTTAGGCATTTGTTTTTGGGCCTACAGCGCCAAAAGCAAGAAGAGCTTTGACGAGGCTGCGAACTTACCATTTGCCGACGACGACATAAACAACGATTCCCAGCAGGAGAAATCCAACCATGAGTAGTTTTTGGAGCGCATGGATTAGCATTATTACCCTAGGCACGATCGCTTTTTGTGCCTGGTTACTGATTGGCAACCGCAAAGGCATGAAGAATGCCGGTGAAGACGTATCGACTACCGGTCACGTCTACGATGGCATTGAAGAATACGACAACCCTCTACCACGCTGGTGGTTCCAGGGTTTTGTAATCACTATCGTTTTTGCACTAGTCTATTTGTTCTTATACCCAGGCCTTGGTTCTTATAAGGGCTATCTTGGTTGGACTCAAGAAGGCGCATGGGAAGAGCAAGTTCAGGAAGCTGAAGAGAAATTCGCCTCTCTTTATGCAGGTTATGCAGCACAACCTGTTGAAGAGCTAGCGAAAAACGAAACGGCCCTGCAATCTGGTCAACGTATTTTTGCCAGCTACTGTTCAGTGTGCCACGGTACTGCAGCAACGGGCGCCTACGGCTTCCCTAACCTGACAGATAATGACTGGTTGTACGGTGGTGCAGGTGAAACCATTAAAGAAACCATCATGAACGGTCGTAGCGGCGCAATGCCGGCCTGGGCGGATATCATTGGTGAAGATAACGTGCAGGCGGTAACAGCTCACGTAGTCGCCTTGAGTGGCGGTGAAGCCGATGCAGCACAGGCCGAAACAGGTTCTCAGGTTTTCGGTACTTATTGTGCAGCATGTCACGGTGGTGATGCTAAGGGCACCCTAGCACTGGGCGCACCTAACCTGACTGACAATGTATGGATTTACGGTGGTTCTGCTGAGCAAATTGCCCAGTCAATTCGTAATGGTCGTGTAGGTAATATGCCAGCACACAAAGACTTCCTCGGCAACGATAAGTCTCACCTGGTAGCAGCATATATTTACAGCCTGTCCAATAAATAGCAGTAATTGAAGACCCATACCGGGGAGCTCAACTCCCCGGTATGTTAAGCTACAGCGCTACACTTCTTGCCATACATGTACCGGATTTTATCTGGCCAGGGAAAACAGGCAAATAATGAACGACAAAATCCCCCTCCAAGACGTCGACAAACCTGACGACGCAGTTCAGCACGTTGAAACTGAAGTTTTTGACCTTTACGAAAAACGTGAAAAAATTTACACCCGTAAAATCAAAGGCTTCTTTCAAAAAGTGCGTCTTTTCACCGGTTGGCCATTATTACTCGGCTACTTTCTAATACCGTGGATTAATTGGGGAAGTCGTCCCGTTGTATTTTTTGACATACCAAATCGTCAATTTCACATTCTTGAAATCACCTTTTGGCCAAAAGATTTTATTCTTCTATCAGCCATTCTGATCATCGCCGCATTTGCCCTGTTTACAATTACTACTTGGCTTGGGCGTGTCTGGTGTGGCTATACCTGCCCACAGACAGTGTGGACCAGTATTTTCATGTGGGCCGAACAGTTTGCAGAAGGTAGTCGTAACCAGCGCATAAAACTCGACAAAGCCCCGCTATCTGCTAACAAAATTTTCCGTAAAACCCTCAAACACAGCATGTGGGTCGGTTTTGCAGTCTTCACCGGTTTAACCTTTGTCGGTTATTTCAGCCCCATCCGAGAATTGCTACCTAATATGCTCACCCTTGACCTGGGCCCTTGGGAAGCTTTCTGGATTTTCTTCTTTGCCTTTGCCACCTATGGCAATGCAGGCTGGTTGCGTGAACAAGTATGCATGTACATGTGCCCCTATGCCCGCTTCCAGTCCACTATGTTTGACCGCGATACCCTGATCGTTTCCTATGACCCAGAGCGTGGTGAATCTCGTGGTGCACGTAAAAAGGATACTGATTACAAAGCCGAAGGCATGGGTGACTGTATCGATTGCCAGATGTGTGTACAGGTCTGCCCTGTGGGCATTGATATCCGTGACGGTATCCAATACGAATGTATTAACTGCGCACTGTGTATTGATGCCTGTGACGAAATCATGGATAAAATGCAGTACCCCCGCGGGCTAATAAAATATACCACCGAGAACCGCCTGGAGCATAAGGAAGAACATAGCCTGATGCGACCTAAACTGTTGGGTTATGGTGCTGTTCTGCTGCTCATGATTGCGGCCTTCATCTTCTTTATTCTTGATCGCGATGATCTCGAGCTGGATATCACCCGTGATCGCAGCACTTTATACGGAACAACCGTAGAAGGCCTGATCGAAAACAGCTACACCCTGAAAATACTTAACAAAAGTCAGGGTACAGAAAGTTATATAATCAGTGTGACCGGTGTCGATGAACTGACCTTGAAAGGTAGAACAGAATTTGAATTGGCTTCCGGTAAGCAGACTGAAGTATCATTACGCGCACAAATTGACCCAGCCCTCCTGATAACGCCGAACTTGCCGATTGAGTTTGTCGTCAGCACTAAAGATGGAAGCGCCCAGGTCAGCGAGGAATCCCGTTTCATCGGGCCAAGCATCCGCTAACCACCCTGTAAGAGGAGCAACACAAAACTGCTCCTCTTACTGTTAATCAGAGAATTATTTTGAACACACCCCAAGTCACTCCCTGGTATCGTCAATTTTGGCCCTGGTTTTTAATTTCTCTGCCGGCCACAGCTGTGATCGCCTGTACGATTACCATCTACATTGCTATCCAGAACAAACCGGAACTGGTCAATAATAATTATTACCAGGAAGGTCTCAGCATCAACGAGCGCATCAAACAGGACAACCGTGCCGCCGAGTTATCCTTACAAGCCAACCTGATATTCTCTGAACAAACCGGCAAGCTTAACGTGTACCTAACCGGCGACACATCTCCACTGGACACACTCATATTGTCAATTTTCGCTGCCGGCGATGCCGAGCTGGATCGTAGCTACACCCTACAACCCATCAACACCAACCTGTTCAGCGGCGATCTGCCGGAGTTACCGAAAGGTCGTTTCTATATTTCTCTGGAACCGGAACACCGCGAATGGCGTTTACTGACGGAAACAGTTCTACCACGGCAGAAACCCTTGGTACTGGGCGGCAACGGAGCTGACCAAACAGCCAACTAATGAGTAACCCCGCCTCAACAAAAGGCCTAGCAACAGACTGTTATCATTGCGGGCTACCGGTGCCTGCCGGTGCCGATTATCCGGTATTTATAAAAGGCACCGAACGCGCCATGTGTTGCCCTGGCTGCCAAGCCGTTGCCAGCACCATCATCAGTACTGGCCTGGACCAGTATTACCAGTATAGAACCGATTTAGCCGTCACTCCTAAGCCACTGGAAGACGAGTTACTGGATGAATTAGCACTCTATGATCGCAGTGATATTCAGCAGGACTTTGTTAATCCATTAGACGACCAGCAGACCGAAGCTATTTTTCTGGTCGAGGGCATTACCTGCGCAGCCTGTACCTGGTTAATTGAACACCAACTCAGCAAGCTGGAAGGTGTTGAGCGATGCAGCGTCAACCTCAGCAATCACCAGCTTCGAATTCAATGGCATACCGAGCAAATCAAACTCAGCGAATTACTGGCTGCGGTCTACAGCATCGGTTACAAAGCTTACCCCTACCAAAGCGCCGCTGAAGACAAGTTACAACAAACCGAAAACCGCAACTACATCAAACGCCTCGGCATAGCCGGTGCCGGCATGGCACAGGTAATGATGTACGCTGCCGCCCTCTATGCAGGTGCCTTTGACTACATCAGCGGCGAACACCGAGACTTTCTACGCTGGATAAGCCTAATCATCGCAACACCCGTGGTGTTTTATTCCGCCCGCCCCTTTTTCTCAGCGGCCCTGCGCAATCTAAAAAACCGTCATCTCAGCATGGATGTTCCGGTTTCGATTGCCATACTAGCCGCCTATTTTGCCAGCCTGGGTTCAACTATTTTCGGCGGACGCGAGGTCTACTTTGACTCGGTGTGCATGTTCACCTTTTTCCTACTGCTAGGGCGATTCCTGGAATTTCGGGCCCGCTCTCGCATGGATCAAAGCAGCCATCACCTCACGCGCCTCCTACCCGACACAGCCACCCTCATCGAGCAGGGCAAACAACGTCTGGTGGCTATTCGCGATCTCAAATCCGGCGATACGATACTGGTAAAAACCGCTCACATCATTCCTGCCGATGGACTGGTAATAAGTGGCCAGAGCAGCACCGATGAATCACACCTTAACGGTGAGTTTATCCCTGTGCCTAAAGCCCTGGGTGACACCGTAGTAGCGGGCAGCATTAACGTTGAGCACCCGCTAACTATTCAAATTACCGAGGTTGGACAAAATACCAAACTGTCCGGTATTTTACGTTTGCTGGATCAGGCTCGCGCCACTAAACCACCGATTGCACAACTCGCCGACAAGATTGCCCAATACTTCATCGCTACGGTACTGATACTGGCAACGGGCGTTGCTCTGGCCTGGACCTTTATCGACTCAAACCAAGCCTTCTGGATCACCTTATCCGTACTGGTTGTAACCTGCCCCTGCGCACTGTCACTAGCGACGCCGACCGCCCTCACCGCAGCAACAGGCAGCCTGCAACGCTTAGGACTACTCGTCAGCCGTGGTCACACATTAGAAGGGCTAGCCAGCATCAGTCATGTCATTTTTGATAAAACAGGCACCCTCACCACGGGTAAATTGCGCCTGCAACACATCCATCCACTCGGCGAACACAACCGCCACCAATGCAACCACATTGCCGCCGCACTTGAAGCGCACTCCGAGCACCCGATTGCCAATGCCTTTGAAGCCAGCCCTTTACAAGCCTTTGAACCAAGAGTGCACCCCGGACAGGGCATAGAGGGCGTCATTGACGGCCAGAGTTATCGCATTGGCCGCCCGGATTTTGCCTTTAGCAACACCGTCCTTTCACCACCAGAGAGCAACGATCCGCAAGCCCAATGGTTGTTACTCGCCAATAACACCGAGCCCATGGCCTGGTTTCAGCTGGATGATGAGTTACGACCAGATGCGGCCGAAACCGTTGAGCAATTGAGCAAACTGGGCCTTAAGGTCGAACTGCTAAGTGGTGACTATTCAAATAACGTCGCCAGCGTCGCCAAGCAACTGAACATTAGCAACTACCGCAGCGGTGCCAGCCCGATGAACAAAATGACCTACACCCAGGCACTGCAAACCGACGGCGCGAAAATCCTCATGGTGGGTGACGGTATCAATGATATTCCCGTACTAGCCGCCGCTGACGTATCAGTTGCCATGACCAGCGCGGCCGATTTAACCAAAGCCAATGCCGATGCCATTTTGCTATCCTCACAACTTTCCCATTTGGTCTCCGCAATTCGTCATGCCCGTAAAACTCACCGAGTTATACGCCAAAACCTCGGCTGGGCATTAGCCTACAACCTTATTGCTTTACCTGCCGCCGCACTGGGTTACATCCCACCCTACTTTGCCGCACTGGGCATGTCCCTCAGCTCTTTGGTTGTGGTTATGAACGCATTAAGATTAAGCAAGCCGTTGGCTAAAGCAGCGGCCTCTGAAGCCAACAAATCACAACTTGCGAGCGCCTGATGGAAGCAATTTACCTGCTAGTCCCCATTGCCCTGATCCTGGTGATCATAGGCGTCGTTGTGTTTTTCTGGGCGGTAAAAAGCGACCAATTTGAAGACCTTGAGGGGCCAGCACACAGCATTTTGTTTGATGATGACCCTAACGATAGCCCTCCAACTGACAACACCGAAAAAGACAAACCTGAGCCCTAGCCCACATGCCTGAAACGTTAACCTTTACCGCCGCTTTTTTAATTGGCCTGCTCGGCAGCACCCACTGTGTTGGCATGTGTGGTGGTATTATGGGCGCGTTGAGTTACGCCGTCCCTCCAGAACAACGCTCACCAAGAAAACTGTTCCCACTGCTACTGTGCTACAACATTGGCCGTATTTTTAGCTACACCCTGGCAGGCGCTATTATTGGTGCCACCAGCTGGTTTCTAGCTGGACAATTTCCGCTATTAGGCAATGTATTACGTATTATTGCTGCGCTGATGCTTATCGCCATGGGGCTTTATCTGGCCAACTGGTGGTCTGCTCTACGGCACCTTGAACGCGCGGGGAACGCCGTCTGGAAGCACATCCAACCCAAATTATCCGCCCTGACGCCTGTCACATCAGCTTGGCGCGCGCTGCTAGTCGGCACGCTGTGGGGCTGGATTCCCTGCGGCCTGATTTACAGTACACTCACCTGGGCTGCCACCGCGGGCAGCTGGCAACAGTCCGCTCTCATCATGCTCTGCTTTGGCCTTGGCACCCTGCCCGCTGTATTAGCCACCGGCATCTTTCTCGAAGGTTTTAAAACACTGATACAACGGAAAGGTGTCCGTATCAGCGCCGGTTTATTAATTATCCTATTCGGAATTTGGACTTTGCCACTGCCCGGCAGTCATAGCGGTCACGCTCCCAATGCCCATTCAGAACATCAGCAACAGTCTAATGAGATGATGGACGAACCTCATAGCATGAATCACGATCAACAACCCATGCCGCACCCAGTGGATGAGCCAGCCACTCCACCTCAAATGACCGAAACCACCCAACCTATGCCAAACGAACATCACCATACAATGGACGAAACAACGCCATAAAAAGATAACGAACAACCTGCTCAATAGCCCCCTATTAAAGAGCTATTAACACCTAATAACCTGCCGGTAAACTTGTGTTATGGGTGTCGCGAGCCTAAAATCCAAAATGGATATAATAATTGATATAGATCAGGTGCCTGTGGAAAATCAACGAATTCAAGCCATCAAACATCACTCGTTTAGAGAAACCACATGCCAAAGTTGCACACTGCGCTCGCTGTGTTTGCCACTGTCACTGACAACCAAAGACCTTGGCAAACTCGACTCCATCATTGCCCGCGGACGCCCCTTTGAAAAGGGTGAAATGCTGTTCCGTCAAGGTGAGTCATTTGGCTCACTCTTTGCGCTGCGTAGCGGCTGTGTTAAAACCTACTCCGTCACCGACAACGGTGAAGAGCAAATCACCGGCTTTTACCTGCCTGGCGAACTGATTGGCCTTAGCGGTATCGACACTGATATTTTCCCTGTCAACGCCATAGCCATTGAAACCACCACCGTGTGTGAAATCCCCTACCCTAAATTTGAAGGATTGACGGACGAAATCCCTGAGCTAAAACGTCAGTTAATCGGCTCGCTCAGCAAAACCATTCGTAGAGACATGCAAATGATGCTGCTATTAAGCCAAAAGGATGCTGAAGCGCGTATCGCCAATTTCTTGCTGGATCTGTCAACACGCATTCAACGTCGCGGTTATTCGGCGGACTTTATTTATCTAGCCATGTCACGTAATGAAATCGCTAACTATTTGGGGCTGGCTGTTGAAACCGTGAGCCGAATTTTCTCACGACTACAAAAATCCAAAGCCATTGACGTGAACGCCCGTGCTGTTGAAATCCTTGATGTCGATGCATTAACCAAGGCAGCCGGCTCCTGCCTGTTCACCGAAAAGAGCGCACCTAAGGAAAACACCCCTACCAGCAACACCAACTAAATCTAACGGATGATCGCAGCCCTGCGATCATCCTTATCTGCTAATTAGCATCGACTTCCACCTACCCGCAGGAATAGCGTTCTAATTTAGCTAGAATGACCTCTAACACACCACCTTCGAACAGACACAAAGAGGAATCTGACGCCGGTTTTTTTGGGTAAAAACTCACCCCCATTATTGGTTTATGCGCACTAACTTAGGCTAAAAACCAGGCTCTTTGTTGCTCCAAACTCTTATAATCAAACAACAAAAAGGCCATTTTTGGCCCAAATCAGAAACAGCTAAGCCTTTACTTTATAAGCACTTTCCTGTAAAAAGCGAAGCCCTAGCAGTCAACCAAAAAGTCCAATCGGTCACCCACATGCAAGCGCTCGAAGCCAAACAAAAAATAGAATTCAACAAGCTACAGAAACGCCTGCGCCGACATGTAGGCAACGCCATCGCAGATTTCAATATGATTGAGGACGGCGACAAGATCATGGTGTGCCTCTCCGGTGGCAAGGACTCCTACACCATGCTGGAAATCCTTCGTAATTTGCAGCAGCATGCACCGATTAATTTTGAAATTATTGCCGTTAACCTCGACCAGAAACAACCCGGCTTCCCGGAAGATGTATTACCCAATTACCTGGAGTCCATCGACCAGCCCTATTTCATTCTGGAAAAAGACACCTACAGTGTCGTGAAGGAAAAAACACCGGAGGGTAAAACCACCTGTGCACTTTGCTCACGTCTGCGCCGCGGCAGCCTGTATGGTTTTGCCAATGAGATTGGCGCCACCAAAATTGCGCTAGGCCATCATCGCGATGACATTATGGAAACACTGTTTCTGAATATGTTTTATGGTGGAAAGCTCAAAGCCATGCCTCCCAAGTTGCTCAGTGATGATAAAAAGAACGTACTGATTCGCCCCTTGGCATACTGCAAAGAGTCCGACATCCAGGCCTTTTCAGACTTAAAGAACTTCCCCATCATCCCCTGTAATCTGTGCGGCTCGCAGGATGGTCTACAGCGTCAGGTAATTAAAGACATGCTACAAAGCTGGGATAAACAACACCCAGGGCGGCTGGATGTTGTCTTCAAAAGCATCCAGAACGTTGCCCCCTCGCAACTGGCAGACCGTGACCTATTCGACTTTGAAAGCCTCCAGGTCGAACAGCAGAATGAATCCGAAACTAATGATCGTTTGCTAGCCATTAACATTCTGTAATTAGCTCAATTTTCATTCATAAAAAAGCCGGGGAATCTGAAGTTATCAGACAACCCGGCTTTTATTCTTACTCGACAACTGCTGACGATTAAAAGCCCCAGCTCACCCCAAACACATATCGAGAATCATCCTTCTTATTGCCCGCTGACGGCGACTTATCCCAGTCATAATGCAACTTGGCTTCCAATGAAAGGTGGCCGTTAACCTGGTAGGCCAGACCGGTATCCATTGAGAACAACTGATCTTCGCTATCCTGCAAACTCGCCAACCACTCGGCATCATTGAAGAAATCAATATCAGACGTCAGGTCATGAGTCAGTCGAGTCGCCGCACGTAGCGCCGTATACTCCTCATCATTGCTGTTATTGGTAAACTCTTCACTTACCCAACTTAAACCGCCTTCTACCTCAAAGCGCGTACGACTGGTTTCCACCCAACGGTAACCACTACCAACGCCAAGCTTAATACGCTGATCAAGGTTGGCCGTTGTTTCTTTTTCAGTACGTCCATCTCCGTAAAGGTAAACCCGCTCACTGACAAAATAATCATAGTGAGCACCCAGTGCGTAATAACGTTTGCTGGTAGAGAGGTCTCCGCTAGCGTCATCTTCACGTCGATCCTCTTCATAACGGGCGTCAAGGATAACTCGGTCGCCTTTAGTCTCACGGATCGTCTTTACATCAAGATCCACATCCTGAGCTTTGGTATTGCCCGTTTGCACATTGACGCCAGCAAACAGCTTGCCGGTCCATTTCACAGGCTTCTCTGGCGTCGGGTTGATGCCGCTAATTTGATCAACCGCCAGTGTTTGCGGATTTTCAATATCGCTAAGCACAACAAAACCAGATGTAGAAGAACTCAACCGAGGCTCAACCAACAAACCACCCACAAGCTGTAACTTTATGGGCTCATCGGTGCTAAAACTTTGAAGCTTACTCATGGCAACCTTCAGCTCACCCAGTACCGGTGAATTGAAAATCATTTGACCATCGGCCATCGAAACAATTTTACCCTGCAAGGTATCACCATTATTCAGAACCAACTGATCTGCAAACGCCAACGAAGACGCACTCAAACACACAGCCAAACATGCTGACCGTTTCAACATAAAAACTCCTGATATTGATACATCAATGAATTACTAAAAAAGAAAGGTTTCTATTGGAAGTAACACGTCATCCGTAACTTGGCGATGCGATTAGAGAGGTTAACACTGGTTAATCAGGCTACATATCGTTAGATAAACAAATCCTGCCACTCATTAAAATCCGATTCATCTTCAGGGGTAAATTCAACACCACAGCAAAAATCAGAACCACGTGAACGACACCAGCGTACAACACCCGTCATCAAAAACTTACCGGGGCAACCTTTGATTTCCACCCACAGTTCCAGCTCACTGTCCTTAGGCAAATTTTCCGACGCTATCAGGGACAAACCACTAGCAGAAACGTCCTCCGTCGAACCGGAAAAAATGATTGATTCAATATCCGATGCTTCAGAACTTGAAGAAAGAACCTTAACGAATAGTCGTTCTTCTCTGGCTCCCCTGAGATCCCCACGACGCTCAGCTGACATCCTTACTCCCCTTGAAGGAATTAACTTCCGTTAATATTGGACTCGAGTTGGCAATATATCAAGGCGCTTTAACGCACTTTCGCCGCAGTTTGGCGGCATTTAGAAAAATAAAGCCAGCTACCAGTCCATGCTCTCTTTTATAAAAGGAATCGTTAGCTTTCGACCTGCCGATAATGAAGAAAAATCGAGCCGATTTAAAATACCCAATAACCGGCCGGTACTGCGTTCACTACGATTCAGAATGTACTGCGCCGCCTCTTGGGATAGCTCTATACCCTTTTCGGCTGCTTTCTCCTGCAACAAAATCATTTTATCCTCGTCGCCCAAAGGTTTGACCTGAAACACCGCACAGGATGCCAGCCGAGTCAGCAAATCCGGCAACTGAACAGCCATGCCACGGGGAGGCTCTGAAGCGCCCAGCAATAACGCAGATTGCTGTTGTAATACACGATTGAAAAGATGGAACAGCGCTTCTTCCCATTCAGGCTCACCAACAACGGATTCGATATGATCAATACAAATCAAATCCACACCTTCAACGCCCTCCAGCATAGCCGGATCAAAGCTGCGAATCTCATTCATAGGCAGATAGATAGCCGTTTTCTGCTGCGCCGTTGCCTGCTGACAGGCGGCCTGCAATAAATGACTAGCCCCCGCACCAGTGTCACCCCATAAATAAACCAGCAGATCGCCCGCTGGCGTCAATTGATTCTGCAGCTGCTCAACAATCACCTGATTGTCACCCGCCACAAAATTATCGAAGGTAAAGAGTTCCTGCAAACGAAAACTGAAGGGAATTTGAGGATGCACGGCATTCATCGTGAAGAGTTCCGGCGATTAGCTTCAATAGCCTTACGTCCCCAGGTATAGCAGTAGTCCAGGCCGCTGAGAGAACTAACAGCAAATACCAGCCAAACCCCCGCTTCCAGCACCCAGGGCTGCACTTGAAAAATTGCTAACCCGACCAGGGCCGACAATACCAACAGGAACTGTAGCAGGGTACTGAGTTTGCCGGTGCGTGAGGGCATGAAGTCATATTGCCCAAACAGAATATGGTACGCCACTGCACCCGCCACAATAATCAAATCACGGCCAATCACCACCGCCGCCAGCCACATTGGAAAAATGCCGATATAGGTCAGCAGGAAAAAGGATACGATCAACATGAGTTTGTCGGCGATCGGATCAAGAATCGCACCAAAGCGGCTGGTCCAGTCGAAACGGCGTGCCAGGTAACCATCCACACCATCCGACACACTGGCAATGGCAAATAGGATCAGAGTCAACATGAACTCATTACTGAGAATAGCCACCGCCACCGGCACCACCAACAGCAACCGCATCAAGGTAATCAGATTAGGGATAACACTTAAATCCAAAACGGCTCTCGCTTCAATTTATTCGCCTTCAGGGGCGCCACAGATAGGGAATCGCCATTAAGCCGTCCGCAAATTCCATGGCTGCATCTGGCATTGGCTGTAACTGCTTATCCAGCGCAATCAAACTCTTCAATTTTGACCATTCGCCTTCGGTACTTAGAACCAAGGTCAGACGTTCACCCTCAACATCGCTCACGGCCACATCGTGCACCATAGAAAAGCCCTTCAGATAAGCCTGCACTCGCGCATAATCCTGCAGAGTTTTAATACCCTGTACGGCCAACTTAATTTGTCTGGCATCCTGCGCCGTTGTATCAATGGCATAACGTTTAACCATAATTTTGGCAACCTGAGCCAGCGCCTCAGAAGCTGAACTCTCCATCGCTGTCGGCGATGTAGTAAAGCTAACAGCCTCACCATTAAACACCAGCAACCATCGCCCAGCCCATTGCTCCGGTGCTTGCTGATAAAGCCGCCCGCCTAGCACTGCCTCAGAACGATAGCGCAATGACGCCTGTTCGAGCTTACTACGAAAAAGTCCCCAGACATCCATCACGGAGATAGCACTTTCATCCTGCAAATCCATCAGAGGCAACAGAACCGGCACACCGCTGTCCTGCCCAGCGCGCTTAACCGCGCGCTGCCAAATATTGTCTTCACCGGCATTAAGGAGATAGCGTTCACCCGCCCCCTCAACCGCCACCCACGTCATCAAACTAGGGCGGTTATTCCCCCAAATAGGTTGTTTGGCTTGACGTAATAAGCGGTTCACTAATGCTTGATCAAACAACAATCTCAACAATTGCTGATCATCACCGTCATTCTGAAAATAACTAAACTGTCGTAAATAACGCTCTGATGTTTTTAGCGCCACTTGAACGGCCGGCTCATTAAAAGCCGCTGTATCACCTGTTATACGTTGAATAACTCGTTCAAGCGCAACGCCACTAACGCGCTGACGCTCCTTCTTGGACTGTGACTCAACCGGCAACTCAACACGATAAAGCCCGGGCACTTCCACGGCCTTCGCAGTCATCGCAAAACACAGCAACAGCACGCCTAATAACGCTGTAATGAAGCTATTAGCAGCCTGTCGATCTGTTATTCTCAATGGCAGAGTCAAATCACTCTTCCTCGTATTAAAAGTAGGTATAAACACAACCGCGTTATTGTAGGGGCGTAAATGGAAAATAACCAGTTGAGCAGACGGGTATGCGTTAATTAAGTCTCACGCTCTCTATCTCCCAAATATCCGCTCGAATTAATCCGACTTTTTAGTCCACCAACTCCGCCGCAGATAGATTTACAACATCCGGCTAAGTTATTATAGCGACCGCAAGTCTTAGCAATAATTCCTGCCCGTAGCACGTAACCCGACTAACTCCAGGAAACTCCAGGAAACTCCAACTATGAGCCAACATCTGCTAAATGTCGTGGCACTAATTTCCGGTGGCGGCAGTAACTTGCAAGCCTTGATCCAGGGTTCCCAACACCCCGACGCCCCCTACAAAATCGTTGGTGTACTTTGCAATCGTCCGGATGCTGGCGGCCTGAAACATGCAGAACGTGCGGGTATCGAGCAAGTCATTATTGACCACCACAACTTTGATGGCCGTGAACAGTTTGATCAAGCCATGGTTGAGGCCATCGATAACTGGCAACCCGATTTAGTGGTACTGGCCGGTTTTATGCGTATTCTCACGCCAGGCTTTGTCACCCATTATCTAGGCCGCATGATCAACATCCACCCTGCTCTATTACCCAACTATCCCGGTCTTGATACCCATCAGCGCGCCATTGATGCCGGTGAATCGCATCACGGTGCCAGCGTGCATTACGTCATTCCGGAACTTGATGCTGGCCCGGTTATTTTGCAGGCCAAAGTTGATGTACTTCCTAATGACACAGCCAATGAACTGGCCGCACGCGTATTAACGTGGGAGCACAAAATTTACCCACAGTCGGTACGTTGGATTGCCGAAGGAAAAATCCACTTTAAAGAAAACCAGGTTTATCTGAACGGGGAACTATTGCCACCCAACGGCCATCAAACCAGCGACTAAATTTTTGGAATCACTCTTTATGCCCTCTTTGTTAAAAAAACTGGCACTGGCACTTGCCTGCCTATCCATCATTGGCAGCAGCTTTGCAGGCGGCAATCCCAGTGAAGAAACCGAAAACACATCCGACTTCCTCAAACCCTATCGCACCATCTTTAATGTCAATCTTGATTTTTTCCTGCCCGTAAAAGGCACAGCCATTCGTGAATTAAAACGTCAAGAAAGCGGCCAGTGGCTATTATCACATACCGTTGATTCCTCACTGCTGGCCCTCAAAGAAAGCAGCCTGTTTGACTGGCAGCAACAGCAGCCAAAACCACAGGTTTATCAACTCAAACAAAGCAGCGTCGGCAAAAAGAAGAACGAATTGCTGGAGTTCGACTGGAGCAAATTACAGGTCCATCACACAACCAAGAAACCCGCTGGCACACTCGACATTCCTGCCAATGCTTTCGACAAACTCACCTACCAACTAAAAATGCGCTTGGACTTACTCAACGAGAAAGAGCCAAGTATTTATACCGTTGCCGAAAAACGTAAGCTGAAGGAATATCGATTCATCTTACTTGGTTCAGAACTACTCGACACGCCAGTGGGCAAACTTGAAACCGTCAAAATCAAACGTGACCGCGGCGCCGACAGCAAACGCCAAACAACCCTCTGGCTCGCCAAGGACTGGGATTACCTGCTGGTTAAAATCCAGCAACAGGAAAAGGGAAAGAACTACGAAGTAGTTATGACAGAGGGTGAGTTGGATGGAACACCCATCAAAGGAGTACAACCTTAATTATTTTGAATATTGAAAACAGCAAACCAGATACGTAGGATATTAATTATACCTCGCTAAGGAACAGCGTAAGCCTATGAAAAATAGATTCCCACCTTTCCTCTCAAAACCCTATACAACATGTATGGGACTCAGCCAGTTCATACACAGTTGCAGTCTTTAATAGGAGGCCAAATGGAAATGTGCAGATATATTGCTTTGACAAGCCTAGTCATAGTTACATTAAGTGGATGCAGCATCCATTCAATGCAATACCAAAACTTTGGTCATGCCACTTATCAATATGGATATAAAACTAAAAAGATAGGTGACCTTAGTTATAAAATTTCATTCGACGGAATGGCGATAGGAAATAATAAAAATATAAACACCTACTTAAAACGACGTAGTGGTGAAGTTTGTGGCTTTAGAAATTATGAAATAACAGAAAAAAATAATACAAGCTCCTCTCGAATGATGATGGCTGGATCAACATTTGTGGACTTAACACACCCAGTTAAAGAAGCGATTGTTAAATGTAAATCAACAAGAGACGCGTATTACAGTAATTTAATGGCAGCAAATAAAGAATGGTGTTATTTGACAGTCTTTTATACAGATAGACTGGTAGTCATGACAGACCCCGGACTTGCTACGATAACGATCAATGGTACTGAATTCGTTTCACTGCCTCTTGATGGGTACGCAAGATTACCGGCCTATATAGGAGAGAACAAAATAGAAGTGTCCTCACCTTTCAATGAATCATCACCAGAAATTGAGCGTAAAGTGAACATTTCGACATGCGAGGAACACGCCCAAGTATCAATAAATTTCTCAGGCACAAGGGAATTGGTTTTGTACTCCAATAAACCAGAGGGTTTTGGAACTAAATATAAAGATATGTTCAACAAGTTCTAAGCAAAGACACAGTAAACTTCACTTGGTTACCCCTCTAACAGACATACAAATCACAAAAAAAGCGCCACCGGCAAAACCGAGGCGCTTTTATAATTCTATACCCTTAACCATTTAGGTCTTAGGCAATGTAACCCCACGCTGCCCCTGATATTTACCACCCCGATCCTTATAACTTGTTTCACAGGTCTCATCAGACTCGAAGAACAGCATCTGCGCCACGCCTTCGTTAGCGTAAATTTTCGCTGGCAGAGTTGTGGTGTTGGAGAATTCCAGTGTTACATGACCTTCCCACTCCGGCTCCAGCGGCGTTACGTTAACGATAATTCCGCAGCGAGCATAGGTAGATTTACCCAGACAAACAGTCAGCACATCACGTGGAATACGGAAATACTCAATGGTACGCGCCAACGCAAAAGAGTTAGGCGGGATAATACAAACATCACTTTGAACATCAACAAAGCTGTTTTCATCAAAGTTTTTGGGATCAACAGTAGCGGAATGAATATTAGTAAACACCTTAAATTCATTGGAGCAACGCACATCGTAACCGTAGCTGGAGGTACCATAGGAAATCAGCTTTTCGCCGCTTTCGGAGTGGCGAACCTGCCCTGCTTCAAAGGGTTCGATCATGCCTTGTTCTTCGGCCATACGCCGAATCCATTTATCCGCTTTAATGCTCATTCAGTATTACCAGATTGAAAGGTTGTAAAGGGGCCGAATCGTGCCATAAATGGCGAATTTGTTCCAGTGCCTCAAGCGACTACAAGCACTGTCACCTCAATCCGTGAAAGAGATGACAGTGAAGGGTTAATTAGTCTTCTATTACTTGAATTTCCGGGAACGCACTGGAGGCATCGTT
>Ga0209292_1002514_pt1 | contig 21062 bp, 30 predicted proteins | sample GOMGulsemesocosm_2_FD_184634 | JGI IMG/M metagenome (GOLD analysis project Ga0209292, IMG submission 184634) | Methane-oxidizing microbial communities from mesocosms in the Gulf of Mexico - GOM9C Gulf of Mexico (SPAdes) (version 2) | ecosystem: Environmental > Aquatic > Marine > Cold seeps... | reverse complement strand
AGAAATAGCGCGCATTAGAAATCTATAGCTGTTAGCTGTTAGCTGTTAGCTGTTAGCTGTTAGCTGTTAGCTGTTAGGCAGAATTACTTTTACAGCCTCAATCATCCAGCTAAATTTTAACGTTCGTTTTTGTGATCTGAAACACAACATTTTCCCCGCCATCTGCGTTTGCTCGTTTGCCGATTTCAACACCGCCAATTTTCATAACAGCATGTTGTGAACGCAGATTCTGAGCACCCACAACAAAGAGCACACTTTGCGCAAAACTAAAGGCGTGCTCTAACATCAGACGTTTCATATCTTTATTGTACCTGCCTCCCCAGTGAGAACGCGCTAAAAAAGTCCAACCGATTTCAAGTTCTGCATTTTCAGCCCGGTAATCATGGTATCTTGATGATCCGATGACTTTGTTACTGACCTTATCAAATGCAACCAAAGCTCCTTTTGATACAATAGCTTCATTAAAATATTGGCTAAATTCTTCCTTTTGATACCTGTTTTTAGCTGGGTGTTGCTGCCAAATTAGCGGGTCGCTTGCCACTGCATACAGCGCATCAAAATCTCCTTCAACGATTGGTCGAAGAAATAACAAATCACTGTGCAATTGTGGTTGTAGTTGTGATTGCTTGTTAATCGACATATAAGCCCTTTTTGTCTTGAATTAAAATGCTGATTACAGCGTAAAATATGCTTCTACCGACCTTTCAGCACTTATTAAGTCCGACTAATATATTCCAACCAATAAACTGTGCGCTCATGGGGCGATAACTGAGGAGCTATATAATATGACTCTTTTGTCCCTACGATAGAAAACCCGGCTTTCAAAAAAGCGTTTTTTGCAGCTAGATGCTCTACATCGGTATAAGAGATCACTTTATAAGTCCCCTCAACAGCTAACCAATAATCTGCTGCAACTTTTAACGCTTGGGAGGCAACCCCCTTACCTTCGCATTTTTTTCTAATGCCAATGTGTAAGACAATAACACTGCCAATTTGCTCACTCGTGATACAGCCAGAAACTTCATTTCTATCATTATCAAAGATTACCCAGATACACTTGCCATGTTGCCTAAGGGCATCTCTGTGAGAGTATTTGACCATGACTGCTAAGGTTTGTTCGAGTGCTTGATAAGGCTTTCTCGCCAAGTACAAAGATGATTCTATAGCACTAAAATATTCATGCATAGACGATTGGTCACTCTTTTCAAAGTAGCGTAATGCAATTTTCTGATTACTAAAGATTTCCATAATTATCGGCCTTATAGCTATAAAAATGCTCATCTTCGCTAGCACGTTCAAAGCCCATTTTTTGGTAGAGACTAATAGCCGGTAAGTTATTTTTAAATGAGGATAAGGTCATTGCGTTCTCCTTGCCCATTAAGTCAGACAATATCAATGTAGCAACACCTGTTCTTTGATACTCTTCAAAAACGATCAGTAAATGTAGGTGCAAACTTTTAGACGCTTTTCTTGCGCAAACAAGGCCTACCTTATGATTGTTACGATAGACCCAAAACAGCCAATCAAGAGAGTAGTTGTCATAAAAACCTTTCTTTTGAAAAGCATCATCCCAACCAAATGTTTCATCGATGACACCGTGCATATAGAATTTGAAAAAGGCAAACGCTGCTTCAAACTCTGTTTCATCTAAAGGCTTATATACAATTTCAGTCACCGCAATACCTATAAAATGTCATTAGTAGCTGTAATCCTAGATTCGGCGATTGAGCGCGAAAAAGGAGTGAAAATAATTGGTGTGCATAGGAAACTAGAAAATTTAGTAGTCACCTTGTTGGTGATAAAAATATTTTATCGTTTTCTAGGTGCATCAAGAACTTGTGCTTTCTTTCGTGATTCAACTGCCGAATCTAGGATAATTAAGCATTACGATTACTCATGAGCAGCGCACCCCCAAAGGCAATAAACGCACTGTTATATACTTTAGAAAAGTGCTTATTAAGCTGCGATTTCGCCAGTCTATTACTGATGTTTTTAGATAGATACGCATAGAACAAATGCACCGTGCTGACGATAACAGCGATAGTGATGAACATGATACAAAACTGTAGGCTGACAGACTCACCAATGCTAATGAATTGCGGCAAAAAAGCCGAGAGGAAAATGACGGTTTTAGGATTACTAGCAGAGACTAAAAAACCTTTTTTATAAATAGCGAGTGCATTGTGCTTTAGCTCACAAGCTGCTTGATCGCTCTGCTTTGCTGATTTTCTGCTGGCTATCAAACCTGATACTCCCAAGTATATGAGGTAGCATCCGCCTATTACTTTTAGCGCAAAAAATACCGCCGGCGCCTGTACTAACAATGTACCTGCACCAGCTGCAACCAAAATAACCAGTAAAAGCTGACAAGATAAATTACCTAAGATAGAGATAAAAGCCGCGCTGTAGCCGTGGCGCAAAGCATTTTTCACCACAAACAAAACATTAGGCCCTGGTGCTAAAGTGATAACTAAATAGGCAATAAAAAATAAGATCCAAGTTTCAATATTCAAAATATACTCCAATTAACTCATAACTTTTTCATGGGTAATACAAATAAAATACGCCAATGCAATCGACACCACATTGATTGTTACTGGGTTAAAAGCCTCAATCAATAGACTAGGCATCACTATCGCCACATCCAGCAATAAAACAACTAGCAGTATTATCGCAGCATAAATTGGCAGTAATGTGCGCTTTAGAAAGACAATGCTCAGACTTCCATCACCCCTGCCATTGGCGATACGATATTTGCATTTAGTTGGTGGGCATTGGTGAGAGCAGCCTCAATTGGGCTTAGCCAAATAATTTTAGGGACTAATCCGTGATAGATGAATACGAAGGCAAGCGAATACCTAGACACTTTATTAATTAGTTTATTGTCCATCTAAATAACGCTCTTTATGATCTGGCGTTGGCAGTACACAATACTCATACTTCCCAAACAGAGCATATCGATTTAGCGCAATTCTATCGTATAGCCAATCTCTAATCGGCCGAGGGATCAACTTAGTGATTAATAATAGCTTCCAAGGATAACCAAGAGTATTCATAACCTGTAAAAAAGCTGCGCTTTTCTCTAATGATTTTGTGCCATCAATCACTAACATCGTATCGAATTTATCGATGGGATAATTAAAGTGTAGCAAGATAGCTTGGCCTTGATCCGATTGCACACTAGCAAGCTTAAAACGATGAGCGCTGTCATGCTCGATAATGAAATTGCTCCATGCTTTACACAATTTGCAGACACCATCAATCAAAATCACTTTGTCATTAGCACCTACACCCGGTGCTAAATCTATGCCTCTTTGTCTATGTAAAATACGCATTACACACCTAATGCTGGCGTTCAATGAATAAACTAATTCCTAATGAGCCAATAACTGCTGCACAGCCCTTATTAAATAGCCTTCTAATACTCGGTTTATTTAGATAGTGACTCAAATAAACGCCCATGCAAGCGTATAGAGAAATAGCGATGAATTCCAAACCTAGAAACACTGAACCTAGTACGTAAAACTGATGGCTAGGATTTAGTAAAGGGTCAATGAACTGAGGCAAGAATGCGGTAAAAATCAAAATGGCTTTAGGGTTACCTATCGCCAATAGGAACTCTTGTTTAGCTAATTGATATATTGAATGGTTAGCGATTCTTTTAATATCACTGGTTTCAACATTTGCGCAGTACAGCTGATACGCTATCCAAAACAGATAGATGGCACCTAATATTTTAATGATTAAAAATAACGTTTCAGAAGCATATAAAATACTCACGAGCCCAGTAGCCGCTAATATAATCATCATTACAAACGCCACTAATCGACCAATTCCGGCACAAATAGCATACTTAAAACCGTATGACTGCGCATTATTCATTAGTAGTATATTGTTAGGCCCTGGTGCCATATTTAACGCAAAACATGCGGGTATAAATAAAACCAGTGTTAATAAATTCATTAACTACTTACTCCATCATTCATTAAAATTTTTTCGCCATTAATAGTCACTACTAACTCACGGCTTGTACCATGGTTTCGGTGTTCACACAGATAAATACCCTGCCATATACCTAAATTAAGAGCGCCTTGAGTGATTGGAATATTGATACTGCTACCAAGCAGACTACTTTTAATATGCGCCGGTAAATCATCACTGCCTTCATAAGTATGGGTATAGTACGACTGATTTTCAGGCACTAATTTATTAAAGACTGCTTCAAAGTCATCCCTTACACTGGGATCCGCGTTCTCATTAATGGTTAAGGAGGCGGAGGTATGCTTGATCAGTATGTTCATCATGCCGATACTCAGGTCAGCAATTTCAGGCAGCTGCTTTAACACTTCTTCAGTGACTAAATAAAACCCGCGAGTACGCGCCTTAAGCTGAATTTCTTTTTGAATCCACATAAACTATTTCCCTGTCATTCATCACGATTATGAAGCCGCTTTATGGGCTGCGCTTAGCAAATATTTCACTATCTGTATTTGTACAGGTAGTAATAATGATTTTTGTTGGTAGCCAATAAATTGCACAGTATCAGATAATTTTTTGGCAACTTCATTACCTGGCGTTACGGGCGGTGTCGGTAATAAGATTGGCTCCCCCATATTCGCCAGATATTGATCATTTAACGTAAAATCACTATCAGAAAAACCTGCGGGCCAAGCATCAGTGATCACCACATCAAACTCCCCTTGAAGAGAGTCGATATAGGTTATCTCAGGCTGATTGGTGTGGTATTTCGCCGGGCAATAGTGCGTAATTTTAAGCCCCAAAACCTTCGCTAAACTATGCCAGGATTTAAAAACATTGGTTGTTGGCCCCCATAACAAAATGCGAACATTTTCTAAGTCGCCATATTTAGCATAGAGAGAGTAAGCATCCGTTAAAACTTCACACGGATGAGCATCACAAGACATAGCGTTGATGACAGGGCGAGAACTCGTCTGTGCAAATTGCTTTAGTCTTTGGTGATTATTATCACGAATGACGTAAATTGAATAATATGAATCCAAATAACCGGCCAAATCAGTCACAGATTCATTGGTTTTTAATAAATTGGGAAGCTCTACATAATTTGCCGCTATCTTTTGAAAGCTTTGTATAAAAGTGGTGCGGGTACGGATTCCATTACCTTCAAATGACCAAGCGATATTCGCTATGACTTGAGTAGCTAACTGACGGCCAGACGTATCATCGACATTGCGCCAAATTTGGTATATGTCAGCTTTATCTAGATCATCGATATCAATGAGGTTGCGCACTGTAATAATTCCTTTAGTACCTAAAGGAGTTATTAAAGGTTAGTCTGCGTGAAATGTATAGAAAAACTGTATGTTCATCATGCAGTTTTTTTTGAAGAGAATTAAAAGAAATTAATCAGTGTTAATAGCATCTGTTTTAGCAGCACAGATAAAATCGTTTTTATGCAATGCGTTGATTGAATGTGTCCACCAAGTTACTGTGACTTTTCCCCAACTGGTTAATATATCTGGGTGATGCCCTTCTGACTCAGCTAATGCACCCACGGCATTGGTAAAGGCTAACGCAGTGCGAAAGTTTTTAAACGAATAAGATTTTTGTAATTGATCAACACCTTCAACACTCACTACTGACCAACCAACAAGCGTGGCTAAATATTCATTTTTTAATCCGTCTTCTACTTGCGGTGCATCGATATGACAAGCTTCACACTGTTGCGTTTCTAAATTGGTTTGATTCATAGTAACCTCTATAAAACATTCAGGATTGGGCCATTAAGCAGCGCGATCATCTGATGGGTAAAGTGATGGATATAATCCAATATTTTTAGCATTTTTTACCATTGCTAATAAGTCTAAATCAGCAATAGCAGAGAGCTCGTTCATCTGGTTTATTTTAAAATAGACCGCTTGTAATACATCTATTCTATAGGGCATACGCAGTACGTCCATAGGATTAAAATCAATGCGCAAAGGCACATCGGACTCGAGTGAATAAAGAATTTCCTCTTTAGAGGAGAGAATTCCTCCACCGTATATTCGCATGCCCTTTTCGGTATTGAGTAAACCAAACTCAATACTGAACCAATATAACCTGGCTAAATAAGCCCGCTCACTTGGGCTAGCACTGCTGGCTATTTTTCCGTAGTTTTCAGTAAACTTTGCAAAATCTGGATGGGTTAGTAACGGGCAATGGCCAAAAATTTCATGAAAAATATCTGGCTCTTCCAAGTAATCGAGTTCCTCGCGAGAACGAATAAAAGTCGCGACAGGAAATTTCTTATTCGCTAACAGCGAAAAGAAGGTATCAAAATTAATCAATGCCGCTACCGGTTCTGTTTTCCAACCAGTGGCTTCATATAGGGTTTTATCGACTTCAACCAATTGTGGGATATGGTCTAAGGGTAAGTTAAGGGTGTCTAGCCCTTTAATAAATTCATCACAGGCTCGACCTTGTACCAATTTAAGCTGTCGTTTAATCAATATTTCCCAAACTACATTTTCTTCACTCGAGTACTGAATGAACCCCTTTTCATCAGGTTTTCTCGCCTGATATTTACTTGGCTTACTCATACTTTTCACCTTACCTTAATCAAGTCCATTTAGAGGATTCAACTACGTCAGATTCGTCTTCGTGAGAGAACTCAGGCTGCGCCTAATTTTTCTTTATTAGATAAAAACCATATTAGGATGTAAGCTTAAACCAGTACAGATTCAGAAAAGCACAAACAGAACCTATACAGATTGTAAAACATTCATCTGTACTGGCCTTTTAAGACACAAACTGCCCCTAATTCTGTATAAACAATAGGCCCCAAATGCCGTTAAAGACCAACACGTTGTACGAGAAAATCGCCGATGATATAGCACTGCAAATTAAAGCAGAGGTCTATAAAGGAGGAGAAAAATTACCGTCCATAAGGCAGTTAAGCCGTCAGCGAAGTGTCAGCGTTGCGACAGTGCAAAAGGCCTATGAATTACTCGAAGATAGACGGCTAGTTGAACCGCGACCAAAATCTGGCTTTTACGTGCGCGCCATTGATAGAAAGTCACCCTCTCAAAAAGTAGACCTACTAGGATTACCTAACCAAGTGCAAATCCATAATATGGCAACTGATATCCTCTACGCATGTGAAGGGGAAGGTATTACCAATTTAGGCACGGCATATCCAAGTATTGAATTTTTACCGATCAAACAATTACAGCGCATTATGCGCAAGCTTATTCAACTTGAGATGAAAGATTTAGTGGTCGCGCATTTTTCATCGGGACTCAGACAGCTGAAACATCAAATATGCAGGCGTCTGGCCGAAGCACAGTGCCAAGTAGATGAAGAAGAAGTTATTGTTACTAATGGCTGCCAAGAAGCCCTCACTTTGTGCTTAAGAGCGGTATCAAAACCTGGCGATACTATTGCTATTGAGTCTCCTGCATTTGTCGGCTTATTACAGGCGATAGAGTCTCTAGGGCTTAAAGCATTAGAGATTCCCTCCGACTGTGTTGAAGGAATTAGTTTAGAAGCGCTCGAGCTGGCATTAGATCAATGGCAGATAGCCGCGGTGGCATTAGTACCTGCGTTCAACAACCCCAGTGGTTCAGACATGCCACTGGATAATAAAAAACACTTGGTTGAACTACTTAGCCAAAAGGGCGTGCCCTTAATTGAAGATGATTTATTTGGCGATTTAGCACACGATGGGTTTCGTATCCCGCCGGCTAAAGCATTCGATAAAAATGGCCTGGTACTGTACTGCTCATCCATCTCTAAATCGGTCGCGCCAGGCTTTAGAGTCGGCTGGGTCTGCCCTGGTATATACACGGCTAAGATTGAAGGTTTAAAGTCATTCACTAACGTTAGTGCCTCAAGTATTGCGCAGGCAAGTGTTGCACAGTTTTTATCAACCGGTGCTTACGATAGGCACATTCGCCACTTGCGTAAAGAGTATGCAAACCACCTTGAATGGTTCCAGAAAAATATAGAGCTGCACTTTCCTCTAGGAACAACGATTAGCGCACCCAAAGGCGGGTATATTTTGTGGATTGAACTGCCAATGCAATGTGATACTGGCAAGATGTTTTATGACGCTATTGAAAAAAATGTCAGTTTTTTACCGGGAAAACTTTTTTCAACAAGTTCTAAATTTAGCCACTGCCTACGCATTAACTGCAGCGTGAGCATTAACGATGACATTTCAAACGCCATCGTTACTTTGGGCCAAATTGCTCATCGACACACTTAACCCGAATATTGCGCCCAATGGCTCGCGCCCTAGTTTGCTCCTTGTTTTTATAAACTTTTCTTTCTCAATCGACCGGACCCACCAGTACGGCGTTCAATCGAAAAAAAGCCCGCAAAAACAATTAGCAGCGCTATCATCACGGCATTGCGTGCAATATCCGGGTTAATCGATAAATCACCTGCTCTGTGATAAAGAGAGCACTTTGTCGAATCTATTTAGTTGATACTCCTGCGACTGTATAAGCCGGACACCTCTTTAATAGTCCCGTGACGAATAAAACGATACCGATAGCCCCTAAAAGATTGGCAGTAAATACCCCCCAAATAATTAGCGCTAGCCCTAATATAATACGTAATATTCTATCTAATTTTCCAACATTTATATTCATTACACTCTCCTAAATAGTAACTTTAAACCCATTATTTAGGACATCCATCATGGAATATGTAACTTTGATCACACAACTGTTAATAAAATTTCACCACGCTTTAAAGCGATAAGGCCTTTACTCTCAAGTTTTTTTAGCGATCGACTAATCACTTCTCTGGATGAGGCTAGCTCTTGCGCAACTTGTTGGTGAGTTACTTTTACATTTGGGGCTTGTGGCTGTACGGTTAACCAATGCATTAAACGCGTTTCCAATGAGTCAAAAGCCAACTGATCAACTTTTAGAATTAAATCCCCCATCCGCAATGCCAACAAACCAAACACAAATGAGCGCCAAACACTCTCGCTATCTAGCCAGTTTTTGAACTGGTTTTTTGTAATCATATAACCTGCTGAAAGTTCCTGAGTCACTGCGATAGCAGGAAAGCCTTGCTGATTTAATAAGCAAGCTGCCGTCAATACACAGCCCTCTCCAGCGCGAATATAGTACAAAGTAATATGACGCCCATCTTCAGCAATACGTAATACTTTGACACTACCTTGGGTCAACACCACAAAGCCTTCGCACTTATCTCCTAATCGACAAACCACGGTATCTTTTGGTATCAAAACTACCTTGTCATGACTTTTTATAGCGAGAAAACCCAGCACTTCGCTCATATATGCTCCTGTAAATGACTATCCCTATCTAAAATAACAGCGCCACTGCCTTCTTCTTTTAAAATGTCCTGCGGGTTATAGATAGGGCAATTTTTCATTGAGAGGCAGCCACAACCTATACAACCCGTTAAAGAGTCGCGTAGTTTTTCCATATAGGCAATACGGGCATTTAGATCATCGCGCCACAGTGTCGATAATAACTGCCAATCATCCATGGAGGGGGTTCTATTATCAGGTAGAGATGCAAAAGCGATTTTGATTGAGTTTAAACTAATGCCGACTTTCTGCGCCGCTTTAATCACCGCAATCCGGCGCATCACTTCCCCTTTGTAGCGACGCTGGTTACCGTTATTTCGATCACTTTGAAGTAACCCCTTTTGCTCATAAAAATGCAGAGTACTGACTTTTACACCACATCTTTTAGCGACCTGACCCACACTAAATTCTTTCACAATGCGCACCATTATAAAATAGATTAATAATAACCATAAAAACACTTTACCTCAAGTTAAGCTGAGGTTTTAAAATCACCTGACTTTCAAACATTAAGTAAAAACATGAGGACAAAACATGATTCATTTAGAGCATTTAAACTTAGTCGTCAGTGACATCCCTGCCATGTTGAAATTCTACCAAGCGGTGTTTCCCCATTGGGAAGTAAGGGATCAAGGACAGGGAGAATGGCAGGGTAAAGCCCGCAACTGGCTACATTTTGGCGATGATTATCAATACCTCGCACTCAGTGATCATGGCGAAGGTGAAAATCGAGATTTAACAGGGCACCAAGTCGGCTTAGCGCATTTAGCTTACGCCACGGATGATATTGATGGTGTGATACAACGTTTAGAAGATGCAGGCTTTGCCATCATTAATAATGGTGATACACAGCCTTATCGTCGCAATGTTTATTTCATTGACCCTTCAGGTTTTGAAGTAGAATTTGTGCAATATTTATCGGATAATCCTGCACTCAGAAATGCCAGCCAGTAACAATAATTAGGAATCATATTTTGAAAATACTCACTTTCGCCGCCAGTAATAGTAAGAAATCTATCAACAAAACCTTAGCGAATTACGTTGCCGATTTGCACCCTAATGCTGAGGTTGAAAGACTTGATATTAATGATTACGAAATGCCTATTTACTCTCCAGAGCGAGAAGAAGTGCTTGGACAACCTTTATTAGCCAAGCAATTCTACGAAAAAATATCTCAAGCCGATGCGCTCATTATTTCATTTGCAGAACACAACGGCAGCTATAGTGCCGCTTATAAAAATTTGTTTGATTGGACTTCACGTATTGAGCAAAAACTGTTCCAAAACAAACCGACTCTCTTTCTAGCCACTTCACCAGGTGCTGGCGGTGCGGCCAATGTACTGGCATCTGCAAGTACAAGTGCGCCGCATTTTGCAGCGGATTTGAAAGCGAGCATTTCATTACCTAGTTTTTATAAAAACTTTGATACTGATAATAGTCAGCTGTTGGACTTAAAGATAAAGCAATGTTTGCAAGATGCAGTGTTACTTTTGGGTTAACCTCTCGTTAAAACAAAACCCTGTTAAAATTTTTCGTCAACGAGAATCATGAACAATCAGGGTAGCCAAAAGATAACCCCGCTCGCTCTTGAGTACATGTTTCTCTGATTTCTCTATACGCAGCCGGTGTAATGCTGGCATAGCGCTTTAAAGAGACTAAAGAGGTGCGTCAGTAAACCTCCATTATGTGCCTGCTATCGAAGGCTATTTACCGAACGTTCCAAACGCAGCCTCACTGCAAGAAGCAGCCGCTCTTAAATGTGCCAGCCATAAGAATTAGCCCTAAGTTTAGCTATAATTTCAATAATTTAGTTTATATTTTACCGAATTATTCGGTAATTCAGGCTTATCCACATTACGAAGGTTATGTACGCCTAGACAGGCTTCGGTAACTCAATCATACTCTTACTAGTCATTAGACACGTACTCTCCCGTCTTGAAATTCCATTAATTCAAACATATAGGTCCTACCTTGTTATTTAACAAAATGTCTCTGAAAACCCAATTCATAACTGTCATGGCTCTTCCCTGTCTAGCATTGTTATTTGTTAGTGGTGTAGGTTTACAAGGTTTGTCTGGTATGCAAGAACAAACTAAACGACTGGCGGAAAACACCAGCGCCCCTATGCGTGCGCTTGCTGAAGTGGCCTCGCGCATACCTCGTATGCGTGTCGGAATAGATGTGATTTTATTACAGGATATTCCCGCGCTTAAGGATCAAAGAGGTGCCTTAACCCGGGTAGTAGAGACGCGTAAGGAAGATATCCCTGAGATGGATGGCGCACTAAAGCAAGCTTTAGAGGCTCAAGTCAATCCGCAAATGCGAAAGGAAGTACAAAATATCATCAATATTTTCTCCGCCGTAAAAAGTGATGAATTAGCACCAATGCTAGCGGCAATTGAAAACGGAAACCTTGCTAAGGCTCATGACATTTACAAAAATAAATATGCAAAAAGCTACGGTGTTATGCGCAAGGCGGTCAATGCATTACTTGATAAACTTCTAGAGCAAAGTAAAACCAGTTATGCACAGAGCCAACAGAACTACACTGACAGTCGCTTTAATATGCTGCTTCTGAGTTCTATCGTATTTATCGCATCCATATTTTTTGCCTGGTTAGTACTGCGCCGTCTAAACCAGCGAGTTTCTAAGCTTCAACATTACATTTTAAGTGTGAGTAATGAATTGAATCTCAGATCAGAAATAACGATGGATGGGAGAGATGAACTCAGTGATATCGCCCATCATTTTAATCAGTTCTTGAGCAAGATTCGCACTGTTATCCAAGCAGTTTCAGATAACTCAGTGCAATTGGCGAACACTGCCAATGATGTCGCCGATAAAGCCAAAGCAACCCATAACAACTGCCTAAATGAGAAAGATAGATCGACACAAATATCAATAGCGATTAACGAAATGGGTACTACGGTAGACGAAATTGCCAAAAACGCTTCGCAGGCAGCACAAACAGCGAATGAAGCAGATGAACAGGCGAATAACGGTTTTACATTAGCTGAAAACACCAAACAAGGTGTTGAGTCATTATCAAACGAAATAGAACTCGTTAGTAGCGACATTAGCTCTCTTGCGACCCAGACAGATTCTATAGGTAGTATTTTAGATACTATTCGCAGCATTTCAGAGCAAACTAATTTACTAGCCCTTAATGCCGCTATTGAAGCTGCTAGGGCTGGAGATCTAGGCCGTGGCTTTGCGGTTGTTGCTGACGAAGTGAGAAACTTAGCAAGCCGTTCTGCCAGCTCTACTGACGAAATCCAAAAAATGATCGACAAGCTTCAAGAAGAATCAACTAAATCAGTGGCGGCCATTAAGGCGGGTCAGGAAAAAAGTAATAGTTTGGTTACTCAAGTGGAAGAATCAAATACCTCTCTCAAGAAAATTACCACTAGCATCAGTAAAATAAGCGATATGAACATCCAAGTGGCAACCGCGACAGAGCAACAGGCCACTGTGGTATATGATGTGAGTAAAAACATTGAAGAGATTAATCAGCTCACCCAAGAAACATCAATGATATCTGATGAACTCACCACTTCTAGCAGTAATTTACAGTCGCTATCAATAGAACTCGACAAGCAAGTCAAGCAATTCAAATTATAAAAAGGAACAGCCAGTTAAAGCGCATAGAATTAATAGCTTATTAATTCTATGCGGCAAAGACAAAAGTAGAGACATGCTAATCATATATTACAGTTACCTAGCTTGTATTTACCCTTAATTCACAACCTATCGAACAGTCGATCATCATCGTTATAACGCTCTGTCCACCGCTCAAACTCGCGATGCCTAAAATCACTAACCAATGCCTGTAATAGTTTTTCGCCCTGCTCTTTAGGCAGTAAATATGCACTTCTCCCTAATGCACTCATCGTCATTTTATTAGACAGTAAGCTAGGTAACCAACCCGATAATTGACCATTTATTACTGTTTTTACTTTAGGTCCATCAACTATAATCAAACACGCTTCACCTTCAGGTTTTAAGCCACATAACAGTGTTGGAGATTGCTGTAATGGCGTTGTGACATAGTAGCTATGGATGTATTGGCTAGGCCGTAACTGTGTTGTACAGCCAATTAAAGTCACCAAAAGTAGGGGCAGTAGCAGCTTTGTACTTTTCATCGATGAATCCTTGAAGGTCTTATTTAGACTAAATAACACTGAATCGGTTTATATATAAATATAGTTTATCAATGTTTTTGGAGTTTGCAGATTGTTTCTTACTCAATCATGGCGCACATTAGCCCAAAGTGATATTCTCTATTTGTTTTAAATTCAGTCAGTTATGTTGTTATTGCTAGGGGGATAGCGCGTACCCTATGTCGTCATTTTGTGACCGGCCAAAAACGGCCATAAGCAATATTTAAAAGATATTTTAACTGTTAAGCGCCCAAGGATTATATTCATATGCCTCATGTAGAAATCAAATATTCTGATAACTTGGATATTGACACGAAACAATTTTTTGATGATATAGAAGGAGTTATAAACAAAAAGGATTCCGGAGCTGGTGAATGTAAATCAAGAGCTTATCCTTGCTCTGAATACAAATACACCCACATTATCGTTTCAATATCTTTATTGACCAAGGCGCACCGAGATAAAGAGTTCACATTAAAATTAAGTAATGAGCTAGAACGAGTAATAAAGCTCCACCTTAAACAAAGCGCGTATTTTTCGCTCAACATCGAATATAGCCAAGCTTATTACACAACAAACATTCATCGTATCGATGCAGATACATTGGATGATATTAATAGCTCTTCTTAATAAAACACAGATAACAACATTGTGTTGTTAACAATCTGTGGTTCTTGGAACGTCTCTCACGCCAGTCGTTCCTCTCCGTGTGCCTGCCGCACCAAACAATGGCGATATCTGTACTAGGTGAATCTGAATTGTCTTACTCTTTAAGTTTTATTTTTAACATCGTTCTTCTTATATTAGTGATTTATCACTTTAGAAGAAGAGTACTGCACAATCAGCAGCAGAGTAGATCTGCTAAGCGCTGGTTTAGTTGTGTCTATGCGGTGATTGCTATACTTATCTCTGTATATGGTTATGAATCTGTTGTCCTAGTTTATGATTTTTATGGTGTAGGCATTGATCATGGCCCTGGGGGAATTGCCTATTTAACCTCAGGCTTATTTAATATTTTCATCGCTGTTGCAGGCATAATTATTGGCCGAATAGTAGTAGGTTGGAACTGTATTGAATGAGATATATTTAATACGGTATGCTGTTCACAATTTAAGGTTGCGATAGCGGCTTTTACATCGGTTAACATACAAGGAAGTATCGTGATTAATCTTAGAAAATCATTAGAGAAAGATATCTCATCCTTTATTGAAATGGAAAATTCAGATGGCGCGGCACAATATATAACTCCTTATTCGGTTCAACAACATCAGCAAGAAATGCGTCAAAGTGACGTAATATACCTCTCCATTTTGAGCAATGAGACGCTTGCTGGATTTATTATCTTAGCAACCAATGCAGATTTAGTGAGTGTTGAGTTTAGGCGTATCGTTGTCGCTTCAAAAGGAAATGGTATAGGTCAGTTAGCTATTGAGGCAATGGAAGTCTATTGTACGGATGTTTTATGCTGCAACCGTATATGGCTCGATGTATTTGAGTCAAATAAACGCGGCCAACATATATATCAAAAGCTGGGTTATAGGAAATTTAAATCAGAGCCCTATGGTGATAATATCTTACTGTATATGGAAAAGCGCTTCTAACAAAAACTGATTGATGGTTTGCTTATTAGTTGGACTTTAACACTCTGGAGAATCCGATTGAGTATTAGTATTCGATTAGAACAACCTACTGATATTAAAAGTATTCATGAGGTAACTGTCGCCGCATTTCTTAATGCCCCACACACTGATCATACTGAACAATTTATTGTTAAAGCACTTCGTGAATCCGCAGCATTATCAATGTCATTGGTTGCTGTAGAGAATGGTAATATTGTTGGTCATGTGGCGCTTTCGTCGATCACTATTTCTGATGGTACACCTAATTGGTATGGCCTAGGACCTATATCTGTTCTTCCCAAACAGCAGGGTAAAGGAATTGGCTTGCAACTCATGAATGCCGCTATTCAAGAATTGAAGAATACAAAAGCCAATGGCTGTGTATTACTCGGGGATCCAAACTATTATCGTCGTTTTGGCTTTACAGCAAAACAAGGATTGGTGCTTGCAGATGTGCCTCCTGAATATTTTCAAACGTTAGTATTTAATGGCGAATTACCTCAAGGTAATGTCACTTATCATGAGTCCTTTTCCGCAAAAAGGTAATCAACACCAGCAATCTGGTCTTTACCATTGTTGGCGAGCGTTAAGGAAATCATCAAAGATATTGATGATTTAATGAATTCTCTTTACCCACAAGAAAGTAATCAATTGTTACCTGTTGATGAGTTAAAAAAGAGCAATGTATACTTTATTGGTGTCATGAAAAACAACGATATTTTAGGCTGCGGTGCTATTGTCTCGCAAAATAATGATGGGCTTTACGGTGAATTAAAACGAATTTACGTCAAACCAAAATATCGAGGTCAAGGGGTATCAAAGACCATCATGCAGCAATTAATTGCTCATGCAAAAGATTCACAACTGTCTGTTATTCGTCTTGAGGCAGGCATAAAGCAACCAGAAGCTTTAACGCTTTATAGCAAACTTGGCTTTAAAGAACGCAGTGAATTTGGTCGTTATCAATATGATCCTCTGAGCATCTATATGGAGCTAGAATTTTGTGCCTAACCAATCGATTAAGCGCTAAACAGCAATCACGCGGATTATTGAGGCGTTCATCTTCGCCAGAATGAGGATAAGTACCCATGAAAAATATCATTCTAGATTCAACAATTACTTGCCCCCAGTGTCAGCATCAAAAAGACGAGGTTATGCCAACGGATTCATGCACTTATTTTTACGAGTGCGAAAACTGCCATAAATTGCTTAAACCACTAGCGGGTGATTGTTGTGTGTTCTGCTCGTACGGATCCATAAAATGCCCACCGATTCAGCAAGGGAATGGTTGCTGTGATTAATACATTGAACAGTCTCTTTATCAAAGAATAGACTTCAAAATCGGCATCCAAATCATCATTATACGCAGTGCAAGTATATAGAAAATTTGGCTTTATTGAGTCCGATAGTTCAGGCGAAAAAGATGGTATTGAGTTTCAAGTAATGGAGTTAAGAGTATAGATTACTAAGGAAGTAGCGAACCAGAATAGTAACCTTATGGGCAACTCTGAGTCAGGAAATAATCAAACTCATGTTTTCAACTTCACTGATCGATTCAAAGCAATGATGAGCACTTAGCCAAAATTTACATTATTGAGCCGGATGCAAAGTTGCTAATTGATCATACATGGATACACAAAGCTTTAAGAGCGCACTTTTCCCTGCTCTCAAAATAACCTATATACTACTTTTAATTGAACGCATCATATAAAATCATACCTGCCCGCCGCCCCATTTCTCACTCTAAAAAAATATGACTAAACCAGCGCTTGGGGCTGTTTTTTTTGTGTTTAGGAGCTAATTATGAATATTAAAAAGTTTTCCACCTTAACAAAAGTTTCAGCACATACAATCCGCTATTACGAAAAAATAGGCGTGTTAAAACATGTTAGTAGAAATGCCAGCGGGCATCGTTTTTTCACAGCAAAAGATATTGATTGGTTAGGTTTTGTGATCCGCCTGAAAGAGATGGGCATGCCGTTAGATAACATAAAACAATACGCTACATTAAGAGAGAAAGGCGTATCTACCTCTGAACTTAGGATGCAATTGCTGCAAGAGCATGTTGTAACCCTAGAGGAAAAGATAGCGCTAGAGGCGCTACATCTTGAAAAAATTAAAGATAAAATCCTTTACTATGAGCGTGTTATTAATAATGACTTGACTTAGAGTTTACTCTAAGGATTAGGCTTATGTTTTTACATTAATAAACATAGGCCCAAAATAATGAATCGATACAATACTGGATTAAAAAACTTAGCAGACATTGATAAAGAAGCGGGTGAAAAAGTACTTGAGAGCTTGAACGCAGTATCTCCTGATTTAGCAAGGTATATTATTGAGTATGCTTTTGGTGATGTTTATAACCGAACAGAACTAGAGCTAAAATCAAAAGAAATTGCTGTTGTTGCCGCCCTAACGGCAATGGGTAATGCAGAGCCACAGTTAAAAGTGCACATTCATGGAGCATTAAATGTCGGTTGTAATATTGCTGAAATTCAAGAAGTGATATTACAAATGTCAGCTTATTCTGGTTTTCCTAGCGCAATTAACGCAATGCTAGCATTAAAGGAAGTATTAGCTGATCGCAAGGCACAGGGAGAAAACGATATAAAAGGCATTATTCAACCCTCCCCTATTCCTAAAAATACTTCACGTTATCAGTTTGGTGTTGATAATATAAAAACACTGAACCCCAATCAAGCTGAAGTTTTGGAGCAAACTTTTAAAGATATTTCACCTGATATGGCAAAATTTGTTATCGAATATGGTTTTTCAGATATATTTTCAAGGCCTGCTCTAGATATCAAATATAGAGAAATTGCGACGATTGGTGCTTTGACGGCAATAGGCACAGCTGCTGCACAGCTTAAGTTTCATATAAAAGCGGCTATTAATATTGGAGTAAGCCAAATAGAGATACGAGAAATAATGATCTTAATGAGTGTCTATTCAGGTTTTCCATCGGCTATTAATGGCACTATAGCATTAAAAGATGTTATTAATGAAGGAGGTATAGGTTAGAATTTCAGGTAGAAAAGTCCTTCGGGCAGGAGATATCATACGCGATGCTAAATATCGAAGTCACATTAGTAAACTCGTTTACTAAAGATGGTACAGGTGGAAATCCTGCCGGTGTTGTTTTAAATGCTGATAAGTTATCAGCTGCGCAAAAATTGGAAATAGCGAAAGCTATTGGCTGTTCAGAAACCGCTTTTGTTGCTAGTGATGACGTCGCTGATTATGAGGTCTCCTTCTTCACCACTACCGGTGAAGTGGATTTTTGTGGACATGCCACCTTAGCTACTTTTTCCACTCTATACGATTTGAGCATTCTTACTGCAGGCACTTATGTGCAACGTACTAAAGCCGGAATGCTGGCAGTGACCATAGAACAAGATGGCAAGGTGATAATGGAGCAACAATTGCCGCAAAAATTGGCAAGCTTTTCATATCAACAGATGGCAAAAATTATTGGTATTGACAGCGAAATACTCGAAAGCACTCAATTACCCATTGAAGTTATTTCAACAGGCCTAGCGGATACGATTATTCCTGTACCTAATGGGTATTTAGACCAAATACAGCCAAATGATGTAGCCATTGCTGATTTCTGTAAGCAACATAACCTTGTGGGTTTTCATGTTTTTGAGCTGTGTGAGCCACCAAATAGATTTACTGCAAGTTGCCGTAACTTTGCTCCTTTGTTTGGTATTCCAGAAGAATCAGCTACAGGTAGCGCATCTGGTGCTTTAGCTTGCTATTTACAAGAACATCTTGCTCTAGGTAACGATTATATTTTTGAACAAGGTAGAGCAATGAACTGTGCATCGATAATCACGGCATCTGTAAAGACTTTTAATGCTGATATTACTAATGTAAAAGTGGGTGGTTTTGCAGGTAAAATTGATACAGTCAATATCCGTTTATAAAAATCGATTTTTAGAGAGAAAGGGTAAACACATGAAATTTTTAGTTGCACCAATTTTGTTGTTTTTTATAAGCCTGAGTAGTTATGCAGATACCAGAACCAGTGAGTCGCTACAGCTAGACAGAGTTGATGGCTCTATAATAGATTATTATTTCCAGCCTCATACAGACAATACACGCAGTGATACATTACTGCTTATCCTGCAGGGTTCTGACTGTAATAGTGTATTAGAAATAAAGTCCATATTTAGTGACTATATAAATGTAATGCCACAAGCGGATTTACTGTTAATTGAAAAATATGGCATTAATCAACATTTAAGCTACAACCCCGATACTGAACGTAAAGACTGCCCCACCCAATACCTAAAAAATGACAATCCAGAACAACGTATTACAGACATTCAAATCGTTCTAAGCACTTTACGTGATGAATATACTTACAAAAACATCATCGTTCTAGGGGGTAGTGAAGGTGCGGTAATCGCTAATTTACTTGCTGCTAAAGTTGATTATGTCGATGCGACTATTTCATTCAATAGCGGTGGACGCTGGTTTATTGATGACATTTTGCACAACATCTCCTCAACGAATACCAACCAAGAAGAAGCACAGCAAAGCATCGCAGGATTTAAAGGTTTTTCTGAGCATATTTTAAACAGCCAGCCATTTGAGATATCTGTCAGTGGCCATGGTTATCATTGGTGGCAGCAGATGTTATCTATTGATCAGCTCGATACTTTAAAAAAAGTGAACACTCCCTTACTTATTGTACAAGGTGGTAGTGATTTATCGGTATCTCCTAAAAAAGTTGATGATATGATGTTAGCGTTAACAGCCGCTGGAAAAAACACCATTGAATATATGAGTTACGAAAAGCTTGATCATCAGTTCAACAATAAAGAGGGCAAAAGTGAGCTAAAAGAAGTGATTACTCATATGAATACATGGCTATTAGCTAAGCTAAAAGACGCTGATAAAGCTAGCTGATTAACATAAAAATGCAGGAGTAAAGCCAATAATGTATCTTGGGAAATGTTTATGTGGCGCAGTAGAAATAGCGATCAAAGGCAACATCAGTGATATTATTCACTGCCACTGTTCACTGTGTAGGAAAAATAGCGGGACTGCTTTTGCGACCAACGGCTTCATTAATTCTGCAGACTTTAAGATCATATCAGGCGAGGATAATTTAACTACATTCTCGTTTAAACCAGGTCGAAACCGCCACTTTTGTACCCGTTGTGGCAGCCCTGTGTACAGCTCTAATGACCAAGACACCAAACGCTTTAGAATAAGGTTAGGTATTTTAGATTCAGATATTATAGAAAAACCTATTTCTCACAACTTTGTATCCTCAAAAGCAAATTGGGAGGACCTTGATGTAGATTTACCTAGATATGACGCATTTGAGCCGAGTCGGCAATAATGATCAAAGGATATATAGCTTAAATCCGAATACCCTTGGCTTTATTTAAAGCAAGCAACCATTTTCTCAATAAACTGAGCGCTAACGCGCTTCAAGTAGGCTACTGATAGCGATATGATAGATTTTACTGTTTTGCCTTTGTTCTTTACTGCTATTTTCTTTTTGGTCATCTCCCCCGGTCCTGATCTCGTTTTAATTTCGACTTATTCATCGACCAAAGGCTTTAAAGCGGGTTTTCTGGTCGCTGTTGGAGTGTTTATTGCAGGGCTGCTACAAAGCACATTAGTCGCTTTTGGTTTAGGGCAACTCATGCAAGCGGTGCCCATTTTTGCAGTTGCCATTAAAATAGTCGGTGCATTATATTTAAGTTATTTAGGCGTGAAAATGCTGATGAGTTGGTGGCGCAACAATGCACTGGGCTCTCAAAAGCAAGAAACGAAAAACATCACCAGCTTAAGTCTTATTAACAAAGGTTTTTTAAATAATTTATTGAACCCCAAAGCGCTATTATTTTTTAGCTTATTTTTACCGCAATTCACAACAGCAACGGATTCGCTGTCTGTACAAATATTAATGTTAGGCTTCTTGTTAAGCTGCTTTGCATTGATCATTAA
>Ga0209292_1002513_pt1 | contig 21062 bp, 19 predicted proteins | sample GOMGulsemesocosm_2_FD_184634 | JGI IMG/M metagenome (GOLD analysis project Ga0209292, IMG submission 184634) | Methane-oxidizing microbial communities from mesocosms in the Gulf of Mexico - GOM9C Gulf of Mexico (SPAdes) (version 2) | ecosystem: Environmental > Aquatic > Marine > Cold seeps... | reverse complement strand
TAGAAAAATCAATATCGACAACTTGGTAATCTAAGCTTAGTTCTTCTAAGGCGATAGATATTTTAAAGCCGTTTGGTGTGCAATCAGTATAGAGTGTGATCATAATGTATTAGTTCCTGTTAATTTTTATAGACGAATTTCTATTAATTTTTTGTACTTCTGACGCGTTATTGTGAATAAAAGCTTTCATACCACGAGATATAAGAAAGCCCATTAGTTTTGCTGAGAATAAACTCGGCATGAAGCGGTTTTCCCAAGCAAGAATTTTGTTGAACATACCTGAAACTACGCTTGCTTTACTGCCTAATATGGATAAACCCAATCTAGCAACCTGTTGTGGTTGTTGAGAAAGTAAGGGTAATTTGTTGAAGTCAATAGGCATGCTTGATGACATGGTTGTTTTAGTTAATCCTGGCGAGAGTACCGCAACATCAACACCATATTGTTTCATTTCTACGTGCAGCGCTTGAGCTAAGCTCAAAATATAAGCTTTTGACGCTGAGTAATTTGCAACAAACGGCACTGGTTGATAACCAAACAAACTAGAAACAAATATAATTCCGCCTTGTTTTTGCAGCTTCATTTTCTGGCCAAAGTGATGCGACATTTGCATCGGCAATGTCATATTGAGATGAATTAACCGAGTTTCCGCTAGTAAATCGTTATCTACTAACTCTCCAGTATTTTCAGTACCAGCATTAGGAATTACTAAACCAATTTCAAGGTCACTGGTTTGTTGTTTAATTTTATCTATAGCATCAAGTTGAAACAAATCAATAGCAAGCGTGCGTATTTGCACGTCATGTTGTTCATTAATATTTATCTTGGTTTTATCTAACTTGTTTTGATCTCTGCTGATCAATACCAAATTAAAACCTTGCTTTGCTAATTGCTGTGCAAAAGCTTCTCCAATACCTGATGTTGAGCCAGTAACTAATGCCCAACTACCATAACGCTTCGTTAAATCGTCCACCGTTTTGACCTCGTTTTTGTAATTCAAAGACCTGAATCAGTTCAATGCAGCAAGTCTAAAGTAAAATATAAAGATAAAAAGGCGTGAAACCGCATTAACGATGTGCAACAATGCACGTCATGGAATGGAGTGATATTAAATACTACTTAGCGGTAATGCGAGAAGGCTCAGTTACTCAAGCTGGAAAATCGCTTAGCGTCAATCATACAACGGTTTCTAGGCGTATCGTTGCGTTTGAAAAAAAGTTAAATGTACGCCTTTTTGATCGATTACCCACAGGTTACAAAGCGACGGAGGCAGCAGACAAGATTTTTAATCATGCCTTGCAAATGGAAGAATCGGCGCTGTCTATTGATAGAGAAATATTGGGCGGAGATAACGAATTAAGAGGTTCATTGCGATTAACGATAGAGACTTATGTAGCGAGTCGTCTTTTATTTCCTTATTTAGCTGAGTTCCGTCGACGTTATCCATTTATTGAACTGCAAATTAAATCCTCATCTGATTTAACTAACCTAAATTTTCGTGAAGCCGACATTGCTATACGGCTAACCCCATCTCCTCCTGATAATCTTGTCGGTAAAAGGATTTGTATGATGGGCCATGGTATTTATGCTTCCAAAGACTATTTAGATAATTTTATAGATATTAAAACGAGTAAAGTTGATCTGGTGCTTTGGGGAAGTGAACAAGAGAAGCCAGTTTGGACTAAAGCAGCTTTTACTGATAGTCGAGTTGCTGTGCGAGTTGATACTGCTGGCAATATGTTGGCAGCAATAAAAGGCGGGCTAGGTTTGGCACGACTGCCTTGTTATTTAGCTGAAGGAGAAGAGACAATTAGGCAATTGCCTATTGCTTTGACGCCATCGAGTTGGGGGCTTTGGGTGTTAAGCCATCCTGATCTCCGTGATACTGCTCGAGTGAGAGTTTGTCGTGAATTTTTGTATGATATCTTTGAACGACAACGTGGTATCGTTGAGGCTGCTCATGACTTTAATGATAAATAAAATCCTCAAGACAGCATTATGTGCAGGATCTCTACAAGCTTGAGTATTGTCGACTATTTTCAATAAGGCAAAGGCTAACGTCCGGTTTCGTATCTTAACGGTCTCTTTTGAGGCCATTTTATATTCAAAATTTAAACCGCTATGTGGTAAAAGTCACTCTTTCGAAACTAGTCTTCAAAGGCAGTAATGAGCTTACTGGAGGCATAGACATTTCACCCCTTAGACTTTCTAGCTATGACTGACTGCTGCGCCACTAAAATGCTTATTGCGACTCAAAGTCTACATGACAATTTTTCTTATAAAACACTCACAAATAAGAGGTTAATCACTCACTGTTTTTTACTTCTAAACAAATTTCGCCAAGCATTAGGTGTTGTATCAAATCGTTGTTTAAAGTGTTTACGAAATATTTGTTCTGAACTAAATCCTGCTTGTTCTGATATATGGGTAATAGACAGGGCTGTTGACTCAAGTAACTCTTGACTACAATTTAGCCGTAAATTATTCAACCATAGTTTGAAACTGATCCCTTGGTTAGCTTTAAAGTAACGACTAAAGCTTCGAATACTCATAGCACAATATGAAGCCACCCATTCTATTGAGTAATCATCAGTTAAGTTAGTCTGGATGTATTCTATTAATTTAGCCAAACGTTCATCACTCGCTCGTTCAATGGTTGGCTGCTCGATGTATTGGTTTTGACCACCATTCCTTTCAGGTGATGAAACCATCATCCTCGCTATACGGTTTGCTTTCTTTATACCGTAAAAATATTTAACGATATATAAACAACAGTCTATCGCAGCTGCGCTTCCAGCAGAGGTAATAATATTATCCTGTACTATAAATAATGGGTTACTTTCAAAATGAACCAAAGGAAACTTTACTGGAAAATCTTCGCTCATTTTCCAGTGAGTTGTTGCACGCTTTTTATCTAATAAACCTGAATAACCAAGCGCATAAGCCCCCAAGCATAAGCCTGCTATCATTTTATTATTTCTAGATAGCTTTGTTATGAATTTGATGAGTCTCGGATCAGGCTGAGTTTCAGGTTCCCAACTGGGGAAGATAACGAGATCAGCATGTTGGAGAATTGAAAAATCCTCTTCAACAATGAAACTAAGGCCATTAGCGAAACTTAATTGCCCTTTCTGCTCAGCACAGACTTTTACGTCAAATAATTTATCATTGTTTAATGCGACATCGTTGAAAATAGCCGTAGGAACAGATAAGTGAAACATGCTAATTCCATTGTAAACCACTATTACTACGTTGATCATACTCGACTGGCCTAAAAGTAATGTTATGTGTCATTTTAACCATTATAACCCTAACAGAAAGCCTTTAAACTTACTTCATTGAATTAATAGAGGTATAACAATGAACGTTGTAATGAGCTATCCACTTGTAGATGAGATTTTAGAAACGTATAAACATGTTATAAAAAGAGACTTTAATGGCTATCGTAACCATGTCACCCGTATGCTAAATTTTTGCCATTATTTAATGCCTGATATCACAACGGAAGAGAGTAAAAAAATACAAATGGCTGCTGCCTTTCATGATATTGCATTATGGACGCATGACAGGGTGGACTATTTAGTTCCATCATATCAAGACTGCCATCAATATCTTGAGCATGAAGGTTTAGAAAGCTGGAAAGAAGAAATTCAAATAATCATTGATATGCATCATTTACTCTTTGCATATAAAGGACCGTATGAAAAGTTAGCAGAAGTATTTAGAAAAGCTGATTTAATTGATTTTTCATTGGGTCTCGTTAAAAATAGTATCGACAAGGCTTTTATCAAGGAGGTACGAAATGCAATACCAAATGCAGGATTTCACAAAACATTAATGCGATTTACTATGGTTCAGCTTGGTCGTAACCCGCTCAATCCAGTGCCCATGATGCGCTTTAAAAACATCTATAAAAAATAATGTCCAAGCAAAGGTTTGTGTTTAAAAATACAATATGAACGGCAGTAATGGGCTTGCAAGAGTCATAGCTAGCACAACCAATTGAACATCTCAGTGACTAGCCCCTTCGCCACCTTAGCGGTCAGTCACATAATTGCTTTTGCATGACTTTAAAGTGCAGTGAGCCACCATTAGAGGATGGCTGGTCTTTAAGTCAACTGATAGCTAAAGGAAGACATTAGGTATAGGTTTATACACTAGGTTTTTATATCCCACAATATTCTAACTTCTTGCATTAAGGCACTTATTACTGGTTCATTAGCTCTACTTTTAGCTACAACAAAATGTAATGTAGTGAAAAAATTTATTATCGATATAATTTGAACTTTATTGTTTTTTTCTGCCAGAAGCGCTTCTTCCATTTCAAGAAAACTCAGGCCTAGACCGCTTCTTACCAGTTCTAATCGTGTACCATCATCACTCGTTTTCAATACGGAGGGAATACCATTTCCTAGTTTTCTTTTTAATAATGTATCAAAAGGGCAATAGTCGCCCATCATTATCCACTGCTGCATACTTAAGTCGGCTTGAGTTAATATTTTACTGCAATCAAATGTTGTTGGTGCAACAGTCGTTATTTGTTGTTCCATAACCGCTACGCTGATAAAGTCATCGGGAATCTCACCAAAAATATAACCACCATCTAGTCGATTTCCTCTGATGTCATTAAGGGTTTTTCCTGTTGATTGTGGGTGAATATCCAAACTAATACCCGGACAGTTTTCTTGTAAATTCTCGACTAGTTCAGCAAGCTTAATTTGCTTGGCGGTTAAGTTAATACCTAAGTGAAATGTCCCCATTATTTCATGTTGGTTGTCAGCAGCTAGATTCACTAAATCAACCGCACTATCGAGGGTGATTTGTGCTTTTATTAACAGAGCTTTACCTTTGTCGGTTAAAGACATGCCTTTACTAGAGCGGATAAATAAAGGGGTGGAGAGTTCTTCCTCAAGCGTTTTAATGTGGGCACTTATCGCTGGAGGTGTTGTATATAAACGTTTTGCTGCTTGAGTTAAATTGCCTGTTTGAGCAACAGCAACAAAAGAGCGTAAATGGTAAAATTCCAACGTCAATTTCCTTAATCAATTCGAAGAATACAGAGTGTGTTCTTAGTTAGTCTAAAGGCAAATATAATACCTGCTTCATTATCCCACCATTCATAACTATTGAACACGGCCTTCAGGAATAATGAATTTTGAATTAAATCAAATTACGCTAATTTAGCTCCACTGAAGATCAACAGTTTGATTCAGTCCAACACAACGAATAATACAAGGAATATTTATGCCTAACAATACCAATGCATTTTCTTACCAAGCTGCTCCAGCTCAACAAGCAAACGAATTTTTTGCGACTAAACTAGCTTGCGAAACCGATTGTTCAGATGTTTACGCGGATATAAAAGAACAAACCAAAAACTATATATTATTAGATGTTCGTTCTAGAGAGGCTTTTGATAAGAGCCATGCAATAACTGCTGTAAGTATGCCTCACAGTGAAATTAGCAGTGAGTCATTTGCAGGGTACGACAAAGACACTTTGTTTGTTGTTTATTGCTGGGGACCTGGCTGTAATGGTGCGACCAAGGCAGGATTAAAGATATCAACGTTGGGATTTGCCGTAAAAGAAATGATCGGTGGAATTCATTACTGGGAAGATTTTGAACGATATCCTATTAACCGTCGGGTGACTGAAGTTCAAAAATAATCCTAAACCTTTCAGCCTAACCACTACTAAGAGTAGTGGTTACTCTACTCACACACTTTAAGCATTGGCGGTTTATATGGTTACTTGTTTTATTGAGTATATTTTCGATACAAATAAAATCAAAGCGTTTGAATATTACGCCAAACTCTGGACCCCAATGGTAAATAAATTTGGTGGTCAACATCATGGATACTTTTTACCATCGGAGGGTGCGAGTAATATCACATTCGCTTTATTTACTTCCTCAAGCTTGGTTGAGTATGAAAAACACAGGGATAAATCCTTTAAAGATAAAGAGTGCATGGCCGCTTTTGATTATGCTGCACAATCTCAGTGCATTAAAAGTTACCAACCTAGTTTTTTTCGGCCACTGTTTCAATCAGTACTTTAGGAGTGAAGATGGAATATTGTATTCGTATTGCGCTAGCTAAAGATCAAGAATTTCTATTATCCTTGATGAAAGAACATGCTCATTTCGAGGGTCATAAACTCGTGTTATCTAAACAACATCAACAACTAAGTTGTTTAGGATCACTTCCATTAACCATCTTTGTTGTGGAATCAAATAACAAACTCCTAGGTTATATGTCAGTCATAAAACAGTTTTCAACTTGGGACATGGACTGGTATCTATACCTCGACTGTTTATACTTGAATGAGGAAACCAGAGGCCAAGGAATTGGCTTGAAGTTAATGCAAAAGCTTAAATTATTTTCACAAGAAAACAAGATAAATATGATCCAGTGGCAAACACCAAAAGATAATTTTTCTGCCATTAACTTTTATCAAAAACTAGGCGCAATTAGCAAGGAGAAGCAACGGTTTTTCTGGCCAGTTTAGCATTATGTGTTTTAGGTAACTCTCTTAGACTATTCATGTAGCAGTATAAAACACATCCTATTTAACGTCTTACATGCCTCAGATTAATGTCTACATTTTGGTAATAATTAGCATTATCAGATGAAACTGCCACGGGCATCTTTGAGCCTTGAAGCGGACGTTTGGGTATTATGCTCTGAACATCCTAATTATAGGTTTATTAAGACTGAAGGACTATATAGCGAACAAAGTGATCGTTACATTAGCTGTGACTTAAATGCGTCTTTATAACGCCTTGATAAATTCAATACCTTGCCACTATCAAGCTTAACTTCACTATCGCCACTGCTTAAAGGCGTAATCGACTCAATATTATTTAAGTTAATCGCGTGGGAGCGATGAATACGACAAAAACCTTGCTCTTCTATTTGAGCAATCAATTGGGTCAGGGTTGATCGGATTGGATATATACGCTCTTTAATATGCAGGTTTACATAATTTCCTGATGATTCAAGCCATTCAATATCTTCTACTTTGACAATAAATTCTTTGCCGAGCTTTTTTACCAGTAAACGGTCAAACCGTTGAGTAATATTCTCTTCTTCACCGACGGCAATGGGGTTAGCTTCACCTTGAAGACGACTAATAATAAAACCATAACCTTTGATGAACATCAAAATAAAAATGAAACTCCATAAGTCTTTACGAAATTCATAAAAAAACTCTATCCAGATATTGCCAAAATTATAATCAAGTGACTGCGACCAATAAACAAGCTTTCGTATTAACACCATAATGACAACATGTGCCAGTGAAAATAAGACTGAACTGAATAAGTAAATGGCCAAAAAAACTTTTACTTTGTCCCAGTCAAACAGATGTTTTCTTAATAGCCATACACACCCAGGTATCAAAACCATAGTTGCGATTGCACTGCTAAATTCCCATACGAATGGTTCCCATAATTGAAAACTTGGCTCACCTGAACGATTAGCTTCCATGATTACCGAAGTCGCCAAAATGATGCTATTAATTAAAAAATAGCAAAAGATGGCAACGACTTCATAGTGAAGTTTATATTTTTGATAATGTTGTAATTTATTCATGGCTATAAAGTAACATATAGAGAATTAAAGCAAAACAATTCATCCCTCTCAGCCACCGCTTATCCCTACACATTGTTTATTAAACCTTTTTTACTTTTCATAAGTCACTTTTCTGACATCATCCCACTAAATAATTTCTTTTAAAAGGTGCACAAATGGCTGTTCAATCGAGCAACTTATTAACAAAATACTTTATTCCTGCCCAAGCAGGAATGCCAAAACGCCGTTACGATCTCGACTGGTTACGTATTCTTGTTTTTGGCTTACTCATTTTTTATCACATTGGTATGTTGTATGTGCAGAATTGGGGCTTTCATTTTAAGAGCGCTTATCAATCACAAATTCTTGAAAATTTTATGCTCATTGTTGAACCTTGGCGCATGGCATCGTTATGGATTATCTCTGGAATTTCCATTCGATTTATTCTTGTTAAAGTGACTTTACTTCGTTATGCCTTTGTTCGAAGTTTACGTTTGCTATTACCCTTATTATTTGGTGTTTTGGTTATTGTCCCTCCGCAACTTTATGTAGAAATGACAACCAGTGGCGCGTTAGATTTGTCTTATTGGCAATTCTATTTAGCATTATTTAGCGATAACAGTGCTCTTTTTGAAAAGTATCAGGCTGGTATTTGGCCACATTTAGATGTAAATCATTTATGGTATTTACGTTCATTATGGCAATACTCATTAGTCTTGATCGTACTTTTACCCTTACTTAATTCGTCTTATATAACAACCGCGAGAGACTGGATTTTTAAGCAACATATAAGCATAATTGTTTTAGTGCTTACACTTCCTATCATTATTATTCAATTAAACTGGCCAATAGATACTAGCCGTTACCCGTTAGGTTTCACATTTTTGATCTATGGTTATTTAATTGGCTGGCATGCAAGCTTCTGGCAAGCATTAAAAGTGAATGTAAAAGTATTATCTCTCACTTTTATAGCCACATTGATACTTTTTATCGGTTTCTATAACACTGTTTGGCTATCAATAGATGACTCTACTCCCCCTTGGCTAATTATGATCGGTATGATTATTTATAGTGTAGTGCGGGTTTTAGGAGTATTAATGGTCTTAGCACTGGCTTATAAGTACTTAAATAGAAAGTCATCTTTATTGGGTTATTTTAACGACGCTGTTTACCCTTTTTATATTGTACATCAAACCATTATTATTGTGCTTGCCTATAACTTAGCTCCACTTTCTTTAGGTCCTATTATCGAGCCTATTAGCGTTATCTTACTCACCATCTTATTATGCTTTATTTGCTTTGAAGTTATTCGCCGTGTCGACATTTTAAAGCCATTATTTGGTGTGAAAATTAAGAAAGATTACAGTAATTCCTTGAGAAAAATTGGCTACGCTTTGGGAAGCTTACTCATTATTCCTATCGGTTTAGAAGTCATTCTTTAAGTTTCATTTGAGCGTGATTTCATTTAATTTAAACATTATTGAAATCACCTCAACCACTGATTTCAATAATGCTAATAAAACTATTTGTTAGCATTATCTTATGCCAGGTCAATTACTTTTCCTCTGATGACCTAACGAGAAATGTTGTTTCCATTACGCTATTCTGCAGGTAAAAACACCACGTAAAAGAAAGGGAAATGAATATCTGGTTAACATAAACAGTCATGCTATTTATTCATAAATATTGTAGGCTATCGCTTCGCTTTCATTAGCTTGAAAGCGCTTTTTATTTTACTTAAAACCATGTTCTAATCATTGATCTTAAGGTGAAATATCAGTACAAATAGTATTACTCTTTAATTAGCGTCTTAATTTCAGTTTTAACTAGGGAATCTTCATCAATGTATTCGTCAAAGTCTTTTATGCAAAAAATTCATCATTTCTTAAATTACCGAAAATTACTCATCGTCTGCTTTCTTTTTCCCGTGCTTGTGAATGCAAAAATGGCTAATGCAACCATTGCCAATGATGATTTTCTACAATGTAAGATAAATTTAGTTGAACGTGCCGAAAGCTCAGGGTTTTCTTCTTATATTACAGAAACCGTTATTGCTAATATTTCTCCTATTGAGCGAGTGATCGCTTTAGATAAAAAACAGCCAGAATTCACCCAGACCTTCGAGCAATATATTAAGGCAAGAGTTACCGACTATCATTTGCGAGTAGGTAAAAAAAAGTTAAAACAAAACAAAGAACTGTTTGACAGTTTAGAAGAAGAGTATGGGGTGCCACGCCAATATCTAGTATCTTTTTGGGGCTTAGAAACCGTTTTTGGCAAACATAAAGGTAAAATTTCGGTACTTAATGCTTTAGCGACTTTAGCCTGTGATGAACGCCGCAGTGAGTTTTTCACTCTAGAATTATTAAACTTGTTCACCTTAATTGAAACAGAGCAAGTATCAGTTGAACAACTGCAAGGCTCTTGGGCTGGTGCTATGGGGCATATGCAATTTATGCCAACCGCATTTTTAAAATATGCGGTTGATGGTGATAATGATGGCAAAGTCGATATTTGGAAAAGTGAGGTTGATGCCTTAACTACAGCGGCTAATTACTTAAATCAAATCGGCTGGCAATCTAAAGAGCGCTGGGGCAGAGAAGTTACACTTCCAAAAAACTTTGCCTTTGATAAAGTGGCTTTTGACCAATATTACCCACTTGAGCATTTTAAGACCTTAGGTATTAAAACAACGAATAATCAAACATTACCTGCTTATGAAATTAAGGCTGAGCTTTACCTACCGTCAGGTTATAAGGGGCCAGCCTTTTTATTGTACCCTAATTTCAATGTGATCATGACCTGGAACCTTTCAAAAAGTTATGCCTTATCAGTCGGCCTATTAGCCAATAAATTAGTTGGCGCTAAAGGTCTTGAGTTTTTACAAAAAGAACAAACCAAAGAAAAACCTTATAGTGTTGCGCAAATGAAAAACCTACAAAGCCAACTTAACTCATTAGGTTTTGAGACAGGTGAGCCTGATGGTATTTGGGGACCTAAAAGTAGAGATGCCATCCGCTTATTTCAGTTAAAAAATCAACTTGTTGCTGATGGCTATCCCAATACAGACGTTTTCTCAACAATGAGTGCTAATTAAGCTTACTAGCCGTTACCATTCAAGGCGCTGTGAATGCTAACGGGTATATACCGCCAACTTTACAATAGCCGTTAACAATAAAAGACGCTTTTGAATGATGACAACTTTGTGATCTCGTGGCAGATGAAATATACTGGCTAATCTCATCTATTTGTTAGTATTAAAATATCGTGTCAACTCAAACAAAAACTAAACGCCCTAATAATACATTATTAGAACTCCTTTTTAATATTGCCATTCCATCGATTATTTTGATGAAATTATCGGGGGATGAGTACTTAGGCTCTATGTATGCCTTAGTCGTCGCATTATTTTTCCCTCTTGGTTACGGCTTGTATGACTTAATCAAAAACAAGTCATTGAACTTTATTGCCCTACTGGGCTTTTTAAGCACCTTATTAACAGGGGGGATTGGCTTATTCGAATTGGATGTCGAGTGGTTAGCTATTAAAGAAGCGGCAATTCCATTAGTGATAGGGTTAGTGGTCTTAATATCAGGCTTTTGGGGCAAACCATTAATTGCCAAAATATTGTTAAATCCACTCTTATTCAATTTAGATCTAATCTATCAAACCTTGTCTAATAAAGGTAAAACAGAAGAGTTTAAAGCTAAAATTCAGCGTGCCAACCACCTGTTATCAGTCACCTTTGTATTTTCTGCAACAATGAATTATCTATTAGCAAAATGGATTGTAGTTAGCCCCGCAGGAACAGTACAGTTTAATGAGCAGCTTGGTGAAATGACCATGTTAAGTTACCCTGTCATAGCTATTCCTTCTACCATAATGTTAATTGCCATCATGTTTTATGTGGTCAAGAGTGTGATGAAGTTAACAAGTTTAAAGCTTGAGGAAGTATTACACGCTGAATAACTCTTGCTAGTTACCCTAAGTGAACACTCACTCAGTGTTCACTTTGAAACGCTCAAAGATACTCAATAATATTGCTAACATCCAGCCCTATAGTTGTCTATTGGGATTGAGAGTAACGTTGCATTGGAATGTTTTAACCAGCACAAGTGAGCAATAATTTAATGAAGTTGGTATAATTATGCTTCATCATTTAGCAGAGCTGCCATCATCAATAACCCTGATAACAAAAATAAAAAAAAGAGTGAACAGCCTCCCTCTGCTGTAGCTAATTTACACCTTAAAATTGCTACCTTTAATTTATTTAACTACCTTGAACCACCCAATGCTTATTATGAGTTTGAGCGTATTTACAGTGCTCAGCAATGGCAAAAAAAACAAAACTGGATTACTGATTACTTAACTGAATATCAGCCTGACATTATCGGTTTTCAGGAAGTCTTTAGTTCTGAGTCATTAAAAGCATTAGTGAGCGCTCTAGGTTATCCTTATTTTGAAGTAGTTGCTCAACCGCAAATAATTGATGATTTTATTTATAAACGCCCTGTTGTCGCTATAGCCTCTCGCTACCCAATTGTCGACATCCATGCGGTAGAACCCAACATAGAGCTTGCCACAACAATAGGCTTAGCTGATGACTTTACTTTTAGCCGTAAAATACTAAGAGCAACTGTCGATATACCTCACATGGGTCATTGTGATTGTTATGTTGTGCACTTTAAATCTAAACGCTCAATGATTGAACTTGATGAAAGAACTGAAAAATTATCACCCGAAAAAACGATTATTGAAAGCCTAAAAGCAAGCGTGGCTGGTGGTTGGGGTTCAACGATAAAACGTGGCAGTGAAGCGACGTTATTGATGATTGATATGATTGAGCGACGTGAGGCTACAGGTTACCCTATGATATTAATGGGTGATTTTAATAATACCTTAGCCGACGGTGTGTTAAGTCACTTAACGACAAATACCTTACGTTTTGTTTCAGCCATTGATCGTGATGCTTATCTTGCTAAGTATTGTTTAAATGACGCATGGGACTTATTTCAAGCAGTTCGCTCTAATGAAGATAAAGACGCAATTGAAATTGAAGTAGCCAACCTAAAGCCAACTCAAGAACAATCTCAAGAAGTAACACAACCTCGTACTCCAACCCATTATTTTGGCGCGACTAGCTCAGTACTTGATTACATTTTATTCTCGTGTGAATTTGATGCCAGCTATCACGATAGTCTTTATCAGGTTAGTGATTATCATACTTACGATCGACACTTAATAAATCCAATATTTGACCGTGATGGCGAAAGTACAGACCATGGCATAGTACTAATAACCTTAACGTTAAGATCATAACCATTTAAGACTAAAGCTGATTATTAAAGAAAATCATCTTTAAATAGTCAGCTTTTAGGGTGATATTTAGGTTGATAATTCCTTCATCGCGATTGCGGTAATCAAGTTGCTGACTCTTGGCAATAAACCTCTGATTGATTGGTTTTGAGCGTGCAATGCTTCAACTAAGTTTATACAGTTATCAACTAATGAATCACTATAGGCGAATCCTATCAAGGCCACTATTTTCACCATAGCGACTTCATCAAGCATCTTGCTACTTTCATCTTGCTGATCATAGACAATATTAACCAGTTCAATAGTACTAACGAATTTTTCCATTCTAGGGTTTAATCTAAGTAATGCTGTTGCTCTATTACTTGCAGCTCTATCTATCAGCTCTTTACTAGCAACTAACTTAGGGCGAACTTTTTTCCGAGGCGCTGAAGATTTTCTTTTGACAACTTTACGCTCAATCGATTCTCGATAACTAAACTCGCCATCAACAAACTGACCTATATTGGTTACACTTAATCGCTCAGACATAATCGCTGCAGACTTAGCGGTTTTTCGGGTAAAATCTCGGTGATCTTCAGCAAAACCATGAGTTGAAATACATTGCGCTAAATCCAGTATTAATGCATTAACTTTTCCTTTTGAGGCACGTAAACACCTACCGATAATCTGTAAATACAGTCTCAAAATCTTAGTAGGTCGCGCTAAAACAACACAATCAGTGGTTGGATCATCAAAGCCAATGGTAAGCATAGACATATTAATGATCAACCTTACCTCGTTCGATTTATATCGACGTATACTTTCATCATTATCACTCGTAGCACGTTGAGAATGAACCAGCTCATGCGGAACATCGAGTAACTTAAAGGCATCTGATAGCGCCTCTACATGATTGATGGAGTTAGCAAACAGCATGACCTTTCGACCGTGAGATAATGCATCATCAACAGTCTGTTGAGCAACTAAGGAGCAGTGTTCGAGTAATATACAATCTAAACCAGAAACACTAAAGTCACCTCTATACATCTTAACCGCACTGTAATCTATCTCTTGAGATAGGCTAGGTACTTTGTAGACAGGTTTAGCTAACTCGCCTAACTCAATCAGCTGACGAGTCGTTGTCTCTTCAATCAAGTTCATCGACTTATCAATATAAACCCCTAATCTATCAATCGGTGTAGCAGTAAGGCCTATAATCAAATCAGGTGATAGCTCTTCACGCATAGCAATATAAACGCCGCCCATGCAACCAACATGATATTCATCACGTAGCAACACATCACACTCTATGTTTAGGTGCTTTCTACGAGCAAAGGACTGCTCCATTATTAAGGTTACATCACCACCAGCTATATACTTATAGCCAGATTTGACCACGCTAACGGTTAAGCCATTAATCGTAAGGGTGTTCAATAGTTGAGGGATCAAGGCGGCATTACGTAAACTGATGACGACTTTTTTGTCGGCCATTGCTTGGCACAACTTAAGTATACAAATACTCTTACCACCCCCAGTAGGGAGAGCGATAATCGAGTTTTCGCCTGCGCTTATAGCCTTTCTAACACTGTTAATCTGGTAATCTTTTTCTAATATCTGCATGCCATACTACTCGGGCTTGTTACTCGTTTTGTTATAGTCAGCTGTCTGTTATTGCACTCAATAGACTCAGGTATTCTACGTCTAATCTTACTCACAACAACCCTCTTTCTAAAAGACTTATATATAGTGCGTCACAAGTATTTTCGAAAAGGGGGCATCATTATATACTTAAATGAAGACAAGATGCAGAATTCAAATCATGCTTTTCCTAAAGAAATTGATGTTATTGCTTAGCGTTACCCTATGGCTTGGTGTTGCGGCCTATTTAAGAATAAAATCCTCAACGGCTAAATCGCCCCTCATCAGCCAAAATAACAGCAAAATATGTTACTAAACTTTTCATCACTACCGTCGGTATTGCTTCTTAGCTTTATGCTCGCTAGTCTATTAACTAATCCTTATTATAAAAATTATAAAAATAACACATGAATATAAAAATGAAGGTTTCATTTTTTCAAAAAACTTTACTCATTGGCTGCCTGTTCAGTTTTATTGTGCCGATTAAATTACTCGCTCAAGGCAATGCATTAGGTACATTACCACCACCAAGAAAACTCACCGAAAATCAAGCCAAGGTTGCCTCAGCTAATTACCAAAAATATTGTTCGTTATGTCATGGCGAAGATAGACAAGGCCATGTGAATGATCACGCTCCTTCTCTGCGCAGTAAAAGCTTATTTGAATCTGGTGTTCCTCACGCTATTTTAAGACCTATGTCTTATGGCAGAAAAGGCACAGCCATGGGAGGTTATCTTGATGAAGTCGGTGGACCTATGACGTTAGATGAAACATGGGATCTAACCTATTGGTTATTTGAGCAAGCAGGTGTGCAGCGGTTAAAACTATCCACCAAGCCTGTTCATGGTGACATTAAACGCGGTGAGCAAGTCTATTTAGAAAATTGTACTAGCTGTCATGGTATTGAAGGTGAAGGAATAACAGCACCAGCGTTAGGTAATCAATCAGCACTTGCCCACAACACCGATGAATTTATTCGTCATGCAATTCAAAATGGTCGACAAGAGACACCAATGCTTGCCTATAAAGATAAATTATCCTCTGAAGATATCGACAATATCACTGCTTTTTTACGTAGCAAGGCACTCGGTTGGAAAGAAGAAAGAACCATACTTAAAGCACTGCCTACGCCTGAGCAATACGTAATAAATAAAAATGGTGATGACCCAAATTTTACCTTACAAGATGGCATGTACGTTTCATCAAAAGATTTAAACACCGCCTTATTGGCAAAAAATAAAATGGTACTGCTCGATACTCGTGTGCCTTCTGTTTGGCAAACTGCCCATATCGAAGGCTCAATTCCTTTTCCATATTATGCTGACCTTGATGAAACGGTTGCAGGAATTCCAAAAGACGTGCAAATAATTGCTTACTGTTCTTGCCCACGCGCTGCAGCAGATTACACCATAAAAAAATTAAGAGATCGTGGTTACACACGTACCGCTGTTTTATGGGAAGGCGTTTTTGGTTGGATGAATTTAGGTTATCCGGTCATGCGTGGTGATATTGAGGATGTTAATGACTAATAATTAGGGAACTAAAGCATTTTTAGCGATCACCTTTTAGTTAACCGTGTCGATTGATAATTCATGCTTGGAAAGTATCCATGGTGCTTAATGTCGATTAAGCACCATAAAGGTCATTCATCAATCTACCTCATAAACTATACGCTTGACCCCATGAAGGCTACTTTATTAGCTACAATGCAGTTAGAATAAGTTAACGCTACAATCTTTAATAACTTTACCCTTGAGCTTACTTTCTATGTCATCAAGCCTATCCTATTTCATTAATATAGCTCTTCTGCTTGTTGTTATTAGTAGTACTAGTGTGCAAAGCAATCACATAAATGAAAATACTCACCAAGAAAAAATTATTTGGTTAGTAGAAGACAAAATTGAAAATATAGATCTGCTAACAAAAGACTCAGCTGAAACATCAACCGCGTCTTATATTGAAAACTTAATTATTCAACAATTGTCACAGTATGATATTCAAGTTGAGCGAGTGACCGCGAGCCGAACTAATCGAATTCTTAAGAGTAAAGCTAATGTCTGTACGGCCAACAGAGCACAAACACCCGAGCGCCTAGAGTATTCATTATTTTCAGATCCCCAAAGCTTTTACCTAACGCATAAACTTTACCGCTTTAATCAAAAGTCAGCTTTGCCTAGCCACTTATTTAATGCCAAAGGAGAAATCAAAAATCTTGCCAGTGTATTTAAGGCTTTACCAACACAGACCATTGGTATTGCGCAAGATGTCTCTTTTGGTAACTTTCTTGACCAGCAAATAAAACAAATAAAAACAACGAACATCTATTACCGAGGAGGCAGCCAACGAGTAGTCGCTCTAGCATCTATGTTATATAAAGCGCGGGTTGATTTGTTACTTGCCTTACCTGTCGACATAACACCTTTAAAATCACAAAAACATTTGTTAGAGCAGTACACCATTGCTGGAGCCCCCCCTTACCTCATTGCACATTTTAATTGTTCAAACAGTTCCTTGGGTCAAAGGATTATTAGCGATATCAATGAAATTTTGACCAAACTTTACCAAAGTAATGAGTATTACCAAGCACACAAAAAATGGTTTTCAGATAAACAACTGGCAGGTTTGCAAACATTTTTAGCTAAAAAATTCTCCGAAAAGCGCTATATCAGCCCAAATCAACAAAAAAGCATTTCTGACAAAAAAAGTTAATTATGCTATTAAATCAGTAAAATAAAACCCTTTTATTTTGCCTTTAACTCACTGAAACTAGACTTTTTTCAAACTTAGCTATATGTTAGTTATATATTAGTTATTCTGTTTATAGCTCAGTAAATGAGAAGTACGTTGGCATCTTTAATTCAAAACAATAAAAAAGAATTCACTTTTATAAGCTGCATGTTTTTATTAACAGTGATTGTTTGTATCGCTCAATTCATGGGCTTTGAAAAAAGTATTATTCTCGATTTAACAGACAGCACAAAGATATCAACAAGGGATGATCGTGTTAGTAAAGGTGCTTCTATCTCCTCTTATCAAATGACTCCCCAAGGAGTCGACTTCACTTGCCAGATAATTCAAAGTGAATTTAGGTGGCCTTACTGTGAATTGAAGTTTAATTTATCAACCAATAGTAATGGGAAACTGTTAGGGATCGATTTGTCTAGCTTTGAACGAATTGGCTTATGGATAGATCATGATCACGAAAATCAACCCGGTACAAGAATTGAGTTACATAACTTTAATAGCGCTTATTCTACAGAATCGAATAACGATAGTTTTAAATATAATTCCATTGAATTTTCTGAGAAGAAAGTTCCTTCCCCCACTTGGATAGACCTACATAGGTTCTATGTGCCAACCTGGTGGAATGCAAGACATGATTTAGCCGTTGGAGGCACGGACTTTTCAAATATTCGCACCATGTCAGTGACTACCGCAGGTGATATTGATGAAGGCGTATATAAACTCACAGTGAAGCGTATTGAGTTTAGAGGAAAATATATTGAAAATGATACACTTTTCTTCCTCTTATTGATTGTTTGGAGCTCTATTGCTGGCTTTTTTATTCGCGAATTATCTGTAAGTAAAGATAAAGTAATTTCGGTAAACAAGCAGAAGGTCAAATGGCAAGAAGCCGCTTTTACAGACACACTTACTGGCGTAAATAACCGAGAAAGTTCACGGAAAATATTCGATGATTTATTGATAAAAAACAATGCCTTGAGTTTACTTTTTATTGATATTGATTTTTTCAAAAAAATTAATGATAGCTATGGTCATAACGTTGGGGATGAGATATTAGTACAATTTTCGAAAATAATTCAAGCGACTGCTGATGAAAGTAATATTTTAATACGATGGGGCGGAGAAGAATTTTTACTGCTTTGCCCTGACTATGATTTAGTTCAGGCAACACTTGTTGCTGAAAAAATAAGGCTAACTATAGAACAAAGTTTATGGGTTGAGAATATTAAACTTACCGCTAGTTTTGGCGTTGCGCAAAAGCATCAGCTTTCAATTAGCGAGCTTATTAATAAAGCTGACGAAGCTTTGTACCAAGCAAAAGAAAATGGCCGAAATCAAGTTTTTGCCAGTGATATTGTTGAAAGTGATAGTTAACTGCTTTAGCTAATCAGTTATAAAACTAACGGAATTAAGCCCATGAATAATTCTGGCTACCTCCCTTCCCTACTGTCGCTTATTGTTAATAAATGAGTAATAAGTTAGTGCCATTTATAGCGAATATCGATACAAAAACATCCCCTTTCTATTTTCCCTCTTCTAACGGTAATCTGTACCAGATCAACAAATAGAGTAAATGCTCACTTTTTATGCGCCAATGTGTAAAAATCTAGACTAATTGCTAAGTCTTAAGTGACCTATGTCATTAGATCCACATTTTAGCTTGAGATAAAATAGGTATAACTTCAATTGAGAAACCGCTTAGTCGTCATTGAGCTATAGGAAATATAATGGGAAAAAATTCTGACCCCACGCAAGAACAACAAGATTCAGCAAAGCTAAGTAAAGAAGAGCTTAGTTACCAACAAAAACATAAACCAAGTTCAGCCTTTAATACGCGAGAAGAATATTTAGAACATGAATTGCAAATCATGGCTCCTAAACGCTGGCGACCTAATTTACCTTTTAGAGATTACCGATTTGAGTTTGAAGATACCATTCCTGCAATGGCGGCGACAATAGGAAAAATAGTCATGGTAGGGGCAATAGCGGCAACCTTTGCTGGCTCTCTAGGTCTTGATGAGGGTTTTATATTAGAAAATGTTCGTTATGAATTACTCATTGTATCTCTCTTTATTATTCTTTTTTCCGGTTTTTTATTACCCACAGCTAACCTAGCAGGGACTCATGGTCCACTGATCCCACTCATCCCTATTGTGGTTGCCGCTGGTGGTCACCCAATGGCCTTTGGCTTACTCATTGGTGTCTTTGGTTTAATTCTCGCGATTAGCAAAGGCGGAAGCATGCTAGCAAACCTCACCAGTAAAGGGGTTTGTGGCGGTTTATTATTATACTTAGGGTTTGTTGGTACCATTTCACAAGTTAAGAAACTCTTCGCTTGGGCTGAAGGTATAGGCATGAGTCACATTGCTTTTATCGTTATTTTTTGCACCATCATATTGTATGCATTGCTTGAACATTGGCGTAAACGTTGGTTGGCCGTACCATTAAGCTGCTTGCTTGGTGGCACACTCGCTTTTGCGCTGGGTGCACCTTTTGAATTTCATACTGGCCCAGGTTTACCTAATTTGAATCCCATGTATTGGTGGGGCGAAAATACCGGCTGGATGCTTGGTTTGCCTACCGTTGAAAGTTTTATTGTGGTGCTGCCTTTTGCTATTTTAGCCGTAGCAATGTGGTCACCAGATTTTTTAGGACATCAAGTCTTTCAAAAAATTAGCTATCCTGAGCGTACTGAAAAAGTCCATATGAATATTGACGATACCATGACAAGTGCCTCTATTCGCCAAACCTTTGGCTCACTTTTAGGGGGCACTAACTTTACCTCATCTTGGGGAACATACCTAGTACCTGCAGCTATCGCTAAAAGGCCAATTCCTGCTGGCGCCTTACTGACTGCATTGTTTTGTATCATAGCCGCATTGTGGGGTTATCCGATGGATTTAGCCATATGGCAACCCGTGCTTTGCGTCGCTTTAATTGTTGGTGTCTTCATTCCACTACTTGAAGCGGGCATGGAGATGACCCGAGAAGGTAAAACAACACAGTCAGCAGCAATTGTAGTATTTTCTTCTGCATTGGTTAACCCAGCTTTTGGTTGGGCGTTAACTATGTTACTCGATAATCTTGGTTTAATTGGCTGTAAAGAGCGTAGCTCACAGTTAAGTAAGATGAGTCGCTGGATTATTCCAAGCATTATGTTTGTGGTATTAACAGGGGTAATGGCATTGGTAGGTTTGTTACCAGGCATTCCTGCAATAATCCCAAATTTAGGATAAAGCTAATCTGACCGAGAAAAGGGGTCAGTGACAAATAAGGAGCATTACCATTTGTCACCGACCCCTTTATGTCTTATGTTCTGCCCTTGATAGTTATTATTTAGATAAAAAAACACCACGACAAGCGTGGTGTTTTATCAATGTCAGTTTGCTGCTAAGTTACGGCAGCGATTTATTTAAAATAACCTATTCAAACACCTTATCAACCGCAATAACGTCAACATTTTTAGCTGGCAGTGTTAACTTGTAGCTTTCGATAATTTTATCGGTCGCTAACAGTTCTGCAGGTTTTTCACTGTTATATTTCAGCGGTGATACTTGCTCAGATAACAAACGTTTCTTCATATCTTCACCATCGCCTGAAATAAAGACGTAATGAATATTATCAGTTTGTAAGTTTTCTTTAATAACACGGTTAACATCAGCTAACGATAGTTTAGCAAAAGCTTTACGTACGTATTTTACAAACTCCTCAGTTTGATAAAACTCACTATCAAGCGCATAACCTAACTGTTGGTCTTGGCTAGCCACTAATTGCGGCGCATAGTTAGTTAAATAATTACGAGTTGCTTGAAAG
>Ga0209292_1002510_pt1 | contig 21071 bp, 25 predicted proteins | sample GOMGulsemesocosm_2_FD_184634 | JGI IMG/M metagenome (GOLD analysis project Ga0209292, IMG submission 184634) | Methane-oxidizing microbial communities from mesocosms in the Gulf of Mexico - GOM9C Gulf of Mexico (SPAdes) (version 2) | ecosystem: Environmental > Aquatic > Marine > Cold seeps... | reverse complement strand
ATAACAGATGTCAACCCATACGCCAAAACAATCCAAGTTTCCAGAGATACTGATCCTAATGCTACTGGTGGTATTGTTAATCCTTTTACGAATGTTTCAACAGTAATTGTCGATCAGGATAATTTACCATTGCCTAATGCTACAATAATAGTAGTTGAGGATCATAGTAAGCATAGTACATCAAATGATAACGGACAAGTTTCTTTAGAACAAGTAGACCGTAATCATAGTGTGCAAATAAACTTTGCTGGAGCAGAAATAATATTAAAAGTATCGGAACTACCAGCACAAGTAGTATTTACTGATGAAATGTTAACACACCAACTTGATACAGTTTATATAAACGGAAAGCCAAAAAGTAAAACCAATTGGTTTGCTATTTCGGTAATAGGTGTATGCCTTACTGGTGTAGTTTATACTGTAGCAAAAGCTATGAATGAAGAAAAAGCCCAACCAATACACTTATAATTATGGCAAAGTTTAAATTATTTATACCAAAGCTGATAAAATTAGAAGGTGGTTATCAAAACCAACTTACTGACCACGGAAACAAAAATTCATTAGGACAATATGTAGGAACTAATTATGGTATTTCTGCTGTATTGTATGAAGATATTATTGGCAGACCTCCAACTATTATTGATATGAAGTCAATAACTAAGGATGAAGCTATTAATATTTATGAAAGAGTGTTTTGGAACGGTTTAAAAGCTCCTGAAATTGAAGTACAGGAACTTGCCGAATTGATTATTGACCATGCGGTTAATGCTGGACCAGGAAGAGCAGCAAAAATTACTCAAGAAGCCCTAAATGAAAAGTTTGGAAAACGCTTAACAGTTGATAGTGCTATAGGTAATTTAACCGTAGCAGCTATAAATAGTGTAAACCCCTCAAAATTATTTGATGCGGTGTTTCTTAAACGACAAGAATACTATACTGATTTAAACGATCCTGATTATACAGATGGGTGGTTAGTACGTTTATCCCATTGGAAAGATGAAGCGGCTTATTTAGCTGCAAAATACGCAAAGCCTGTGGGCTTGGGTTTTTTGACGGTAGCGATTGTCGCTACCAGTCTTTTTTTTTTAATTAGAAACAACAACAACTCATGAGTCAAATAGGAGTAAAAAAGAAAGCAAAACAGCTTGATATAAGTACGTTAGCATTATTAAATGCTGAAGTAACCGATGCAACTTTAGGACAAGCCATACATACCCATAGTACGAGTGATATTACTGGTTTAGTGCCATTTCCACCACCTCATTTAGAAAATTTAATTCCTGATAGTTCTTTACCAAGTACTACAGGTAACTTTATTTTAAAAGGGAGTTATTATACAAAAGAAATGTGTGATAGAGTAAATAACCCAAATGCAATAATTATTGAAGGGCAAACCATTAATTACGCAACATATATAAACTCTCAGGAAATTCATGTAAATGCCGATAAAGGAGCAGCGGAGGGATATTTTGATGTAACCTTAAACAACGGTACTCAATCCGTTTTTACAGATGCGCTATTAATTGTATTAGGTGAAGTATTTAAGCCGAAAACGAATGAATGGACACTAACAGAGCCAATAGGAGTTATTGATGATGATGTAACCATTGAAACATGGAACTCTTTCGGTTATGCGGAGTGGAGTCAAGAATTTGACTACACTAAAGATTTTGCAGTAAAGTTTAAATTTAAAAGAAGTCCATTGGGTGATCCTACTAGTTTAATTGAGCATCGAGATATACATCTAGGGCTGTTAAAAACATCTGATAGCTCTGCTCTTTTTGGATGGAATGTAAAAAACGAAAGTGCTTCTCTTATAAAAAACGAAACATATTCTTTAGCTGACGGATGGACTAATCCATATTATTTATCTCCAGCAGATGACGCTAATTATAATGTTTTTGAATCAAATGTTTTTGAATGGCGTTTTGTATCTGGAGTTATGTATTATTATGTTCATGGAGTTTTAGAGAGAACACATACTGATACTTTAACAGAAAATTTAAAGCTAAAAATAAAACTAAAAAGTTTTGATTTAGTAGATATAAAATACATTGAATTAGCCAGTTAAAATTCCAAATTATGAGCAACGTACAGTTAGTACTTCATGTACTTTTTAATAAACTTAAAACATCTGCTAATACGTTGGTAGATGTTGATTTTTCAATTTTACCGTTCCTTACTACCCAAGAGCCAGTAATGAACATGAAAGGCGAAAAAGTTTCAAAATCATACTACACCCAAAAAGGCAAAGAAGCCGTTAAAATTGTGTATTCAAAATTAACAGGAACACATACTTTTAAAGGTGTTGATTATCCTAATACATTTATCGGCTTACAAAAATCAATACAGTTTATGGATTGGGCTGGTAAGGTAGGTTATGAAAAGAAAAAACAACCCTATCACTTTAATTTACAACCTGTATTTGTTGGTGATGGTACCGAAACCGTAACAGGCTTTTCAAGTCCTAAATTAAGGCAAATATTAAAAGCCGAACGATACAACGCTGATGATTATTTGCAAGCCCAAAACCCTAGTTTATATTCATTGTTGTATAACAGTTATAGCCAATACGAAAGTTATTTACGTACTGGAGATAAAACCGCATTAGTTACCGCAATTAACAACGAGCAAAACGCTGAAATTAATGATGTATTTAACAATACAGTTTACGGTACTGAAATAACAGTTAAGCAATTAATATTAGATAATTTACAGTAGTATGATAGCACTTTATTATGCCAACTTAACCCAAGATGAACGCAATACTATTTATTGGGAAATGCACAGCCAATGTAACGGTATTGCGTGGATAGAAGATGCTTTTACTAAAGCATGGATTGATTTCGGTAAAGGATGCTTTAAATATGATGGTGCAACCTTTGTACAGGAGCATAACGATAAGTTTTGGGAAGTAGCTTCCTTTATTCATGACTGGTTAAATATGATTGGTTATGTAGGGAAAAAAGTTGATCTATATTTTATTAAAATAATGATCCAGCTTGATTATTCTGAAAACATCATTTTTGAGCGTTGCAAATGGATGCAATGGACATGGCTAAACAAGTTTCGCCATAAACTTAAACGAACATTTATAGCTGATAAAATTCCATGCTATTTACCAAAATAATTAATTAACCAACCCCTTAAAAACTAACCAACAATGACAATACCACCTTATTTATTAGCCTTAACCGAAAAATACGCCCCATTTTTAATTGCTGGAGCAGTTGGCGCAATAATCAACCGATTAAGAAAAGGAAAAATGACTTTTAAAAGAGTTGTTAATCAAGTTTTAATAAGCGCATTTTTAGCATGGTGTTTAGGTGTATCGCTTCAATATTGGCTAGAAATTCCTAATCAGGTTATTTATGCTTTTTGTTCTTTATCAGGTATGTTTTCCGAAATAATCCTTGATGAACTGGAAGAAGTAGCTGGAAATATTAAAGAATGGTTTTCTATGATAATTGAAAGCTGGATCAAAAAACCTAAAACAAAATAATATGCTATCACTATTCACCAACCCGATATTTAAAAAATTCCTTTCACTATTTATTACAATAGGGATAGGGTTTTACATTGGTTATTCATTGCGTAACGATCAGATAAAAAACCTAAGAAAAGATAAGAATTTTGCTAAAGGTCAGTATCAGCAATTAACAGCAAGTTACCAGCAGTTAAAGGAAGTTACCGACACTTTACAAAATACAATAATTCATCTTGCAGTTCAGGAACGTATTCAGGTAGATAATTATATAACCGATACCAAGGTAAAGGATGGTTCGCAATTAAATTTTGTACCAAAAACACGAGCTTCATTATCAGTAATAAAAACAAAACAAACCGAGGTTGTACCACTTATTACGTTACCAACAACACCAACAGGTCAACCAACAGCACCAACACCGAAAAAGGAAGAGAAAAAACGCAATTTGTTACGCAGAATATTTACTCGTAAAAAATTAAAATAACCCCAAATATAAATTAAATGAAAAAAATAATTTTATCATTAGTAGCAGGAATAGCAATAGGAGTAGTAGGGTCTTCAATAGGGATTTCTAAAAACAAATCAAATATTTTAAGTTCTGATTCAAAACGTACCTTTTTATTAAAAGAATATGGGGAATACCAAGAAGCGATTGATTTTATAAATAAACTTACAATAAATGAACTTGACGCAGTACACACGTTCTTAACAACATCAGTTACCGAAATGAGTCCAGATCAAACTCCAATATCAATTAAAGTAGATACTATAATTGAAAAATATGATTTTTGGTTTTAAAAAAAACGATTTTAAAAAATTACAAGATGAAAAAAGCAATAATTATACTAGGAGTTTTAGGGGTTGGATATTGGGCTTACAATAAGCATTTATCAACTCGTTTTGAATATAAAACAATTGACTATTTAGCTAAAACCGTTACGATTTTAGCTGGAAAGGAAACATGGACATTAAATTTAAATGATTTTACGTCATTACAAGTTAATAATGAAAGATCAATAGATTTTATTGATTTAGGAAATGGTTTAGCTGAATTAGTTTTAAAAGACGAATACAAAAAAGAGGTAAGAAAATTAATGACAATTGATTTTAACAGAAGTGCCTTTGATGTTCTTTTAAATGCAGATTTAAGTTAAGCTATGAAAAAAATCATCATCATATCAGCATTAGTTTTAGGAGCTGGGTTTATGTTTGCAAAGGACAAAGCAACCAAGTTGCTATCTGAGTACGAAAATGTATTTAAACAGCTTCAAATCAAGCTAGGAGGTATTAGTAATGTAAATGTATCAGGCAGTGAGTTGAAAGCAAATGTAGTACTGCATATAACCAATCCAACGCCAATACATTTAGGAGTTGACACCAATAATTACGTAACACTTAAAAAGCTGTTGTTTTATACGCAAAGTGGTAATTATATTGGTGAAGCACACCCGAATATTTCAAACCTACAATTACCAGCACAAGAAACAACGGCCACCCCATCAATACCAGTAGTAGTACCTATAAATAACAATGTTTTTAGCATTGGAATTGAGTTAATGACCAACTCAAAAAACCTACAAGTAAAAGCAGTATTAGAAGCCTTTAATCAAACTTACACCGTATAATCATGATCAATAAACTTATTAAAAAATACAATGCTTTAGAAGGAAGAAAAGAGGTTAAAAGAAGTGAGATTGATGAAATACGTCAATTAGCGTTGGATTGGGCTTTTGAAGGTTCGGCAATTGGAATAGAAATATCACTCAAATTAAAAGATATTTTAAATAAGTATGATAGCGATAAATTTGAAATAAAATCCTTAAAAAAATACAGTTTACAAAAAACGACCTCCGTTAGCGCTAGTAAACAAGGGAAAAAGGAAAAAGTTTTACCAGGGAATTCAACAAAAAATAAAAAGCAAGAAACAGGGTTAAATGCACCTCGTCATAATGGATCTGCAAAAAATGCTTTATCGGAATGTGGGCGATTAAAAAAAGGTTTTCGATACGAAAAAGGAGGTAAGATTGTTAAGGTTAAAAAGCAACCGAAAAAAAAATCTACTGAAAAACCTGTAAAAAAACGTGCTAAAAAAGAGAGTGTTAAGAAACCTAAGAAAGTAGAAAAAACGAAACTAAAACCTGTAAAAGTAGATACTAACGGACAAACCGCATTATTTGGAGCTGTTAAAGAACCGCTTATAAATTTTGAGGTTGTGGAATCAACTAATATGGTTCTTGAGCCTGTAAAAGAATCAACGCCAATAGTTACTCCGGTACTCAATGCACCAGTTTCAGAAGTTCCGTTGAAAGTATCAGGGCGTGAAGTTAAAAAGGAGGCGAAACAAGTTACAAGTAAATCACGTTTTAAAACTTCTTTTGAATTATTGAATGATGAGCAAGTACAAAATGAATTGTTTACTATTAATAATCCTTATTGGAGTAAGTTTTTAGGAAAAGTAGAAAAGAAGCCTAAACAATCAATGGTAATTACTATTGATAGTGGTGAGGGAGGTGGTAAAACACACTCGGCTTTTCAATTCGCACAGGTAATGGCTTCTTCAGGTTACCGTCCTATTATATGGAGTTTAGAAGAGCATAAGGATAGTAATTTGTCAAAAGATAAACAACGAAAATATTTTGATGAAGACACCCAAAAAATTATTGTAGTTGAATCTGAAGATAACGATTTAACTTACGAGCAAAATTTTACTAGAATTAAAGAAAGCGTATCTGAATTTGATGTTATCATAATTGATAGTTATGCAAAACTTCAAGAATTAAATAGTAAAATTAATTTCGATACTGATTTTAGGAAGAAATTTAACGGTAAATTATTCTTTGTTATTTTCCAACGAACGGCAGATGGAAAAATGCGTGGTGGTGCTAAAGGTGCTTTTGATGGTGATATTATTTTAAAAGTTGATGTTGATAGAGCGGATTTTAGAAACAACTTTATATTTAACCACAAAAACAGGTATAACGACTATATGCCAATATCTGAATTAAAATTTAGCCCATTTCACCAAAAACTAATCGGTTTAGAGAACGAACCAACAGTTACCAACAACAGCCAACAGCAACCAGTACTATTAAATTTTGAGGTTGTTGGGTAAATAAAAAAGTTAGTAAAAATAAGGGTTCGTTGATACTTTCCGAATTCGAGTTAAATAAAAAAACCACTTGTAATAAAGTGGCTTTTTTTAGTATCTTCACGTGAGAAAATAAATATGCGCAATTTCGTGTGTAATTAATAAATTAGCGAAATGATATTAGCCGAATCAAATAGAGAAGCAAAAGATATTTTAGAAGAGAAATCTTATAAGTTTTTCGAACCAAGAATTAACGACTTAGGTTTTTCTTATGAAGAGTTGTCTAATCTTGATGTAGTACAATTACAATCTAAAATTGACTCATTAAATAAAATTATTAATGATCATGAAAAAGTAATATCAATTGGTGTTAAGGAATTTAGACGTGATAAAGATTATAAACTACCTCCAAATGAAGACCCTAGAACAACTGGTTTTGGCTTTAGTGCTTATGCCAATTTATATGAAAGAAGAAAATATATTTTCGATATAATAAGGAAGAAAACTAGAATAGAAAAGGTTGATTCCTTAGGAGGGTTAATCGATAACATAGTAGACAAAGACCTTAAAGAAAAGCTAGTAAAAGAGCTAAAGGATTTTAATACACAAGTAAATGAATTAGAGGTTCAAGAAAAAATAAATAATGAGAATGAACTTCATAAATCCTCTATAAAACAACTTGAAATTACAGAAAAGAAACTTGAAGTTTTTGAGAAAAAATCCAAAATATGGATGACAATTTTAGCTAAGGAATCTATTGCTTCAGTAATTGGAGCATTTCTTCTCATTGTTATTGCAATATCTTTGATTGTATCAATGTTCCTTGGAACTGAAACAACGGAAATAGTAGAAAGTGCATTTCTATTAATTTTAGGCTACTTTTTCGGACATGCAGTCTCGAAGAAATAAAAATAAGCACAGAACTGATTAAAACAACCGACTAACCAAGGCTGAAACAATCTTTTACAAGATGCATAGAAGTTATTACAATCAACAAGTGCGAACATATTACAAAGTTACGAATCAATAGTTTTCGATTGAAGAAGAGTAGATTAAAGTATTAACAAAAAGGCAAGTACATTCCCTTTTTTATCCCCTTAAAAAAACAAAACCCCGTAAACATTGAAGTTACGAGGTTCTTTTGAGGTGTCGAGCGGATTCGAACCGCTGTAGATGGTGTTGCAGACCACTGCCTAGCCGCTCGGCCACGACACCCTAATGTGAAAGCAAATGTAATAAGATATTTTTAATTAGCAACGTTCTTTGCTTAAAAGAATAGTAACTTTCTCAACATTTCCACCTATTGGCGGGTTTATTTTTGAAACAGCAACATCAGCACTGGTCACTAAAGCACTCTCTTTAAATAGTCTATCTAAAATTCGTTGTCCAACTTCTTCTAATAATTTTGAGCGAATAGCCATTTCTTCTTCTACAATTTTATTTAACAACACATAGTCAACTGTATCATTTAAATCGTCTGTAAGCGCCGATTTTGATAAATCAGCACTAACAGTTACATCAACTCTGTACTCACTTCCTATACGTGCTTCTTCGTCTAAACAGCCGTGAAAAGCATATAGTTTTATATTTTCAACTTTTATAATTCCCATAATTGGTACTTATTAGTTTAATATGGCTGCAATACCAGGTAATACTTTTCCTTCTAAACTTTCTAACATTGCTCCGCCACCAGTGCTTACGTAACTTACCTTTTCACTCATTCCAAATTGTTTAGCAGCAGCTACCGAATCTCCACCACCTACTAATGAAAAAGCTCCATTTTCTGTTGCAGCTACAATAGCATTTCCTAAAGCAATGGTACCTTTTGAGAAAGTCTCTAATTCAAAAACTCCTAATGGTCCGTTCCAAAGAATTGTTTTAGATTTTGCTAAAACGTCAGCAAATTTTGCATTTGTTTCTGGTCCAACATCTAATCCCATCCATCCATCAGGAATTTTGGTAGTATCAACCAATTGTGTATTCGCATCGTTTGAAAAGTTATCAGCAATTAGTGCGTCAACTGGTAAATGAATTTCAACACCTTTTGCTTTCGCTTTTACTAAAATTGCTTTCGCTAAATCCAAATACTCATCTTCAACTAGTGAATTTCCTATTTGTCCACCTAAAGCTTTTATAAAAGTAAAGGTCATTCCTCCACCAATAATTACATGATCAACTTTATCTAAAATATTCTCAATAATAGTAATTTTAGAAGATACTTTAGCGCCTCCTAAAATTGCAGTAACTGGTTTTTCACCAGAAGTCATTACTTTTTCAATACTTTCAATTTCTTTTGCTAACAAGCTACCAAAACACTTGTTCTCTCCAAAATAGTTGGCAATTATACTTGTAGAAGCATGAGCTCTATGCGCTGTTCCGAAAGCATCATTTACATAAACATCTCCTAATTTTGATAATTGTTCAGCGAAGTTTGCATCTCCTTTTTTCTCTTCTTCATGAAAACGTAAATTTTCTAACAATAGAATTTTACCTTCTTCTAAACTTGCAACAGCCACTTCTGCTTCAGTACCTACACAATTTTCTACAAAATTTACTTCAACACCAATAATGTCTTCAATAGTAGAAACAATATGTTTTAATGAAAACTCATTTTGGACACCTTTCGGTCTCCCTAAATGCGACATTAACACACAACTACCACCATCTTCTAAAATTTTAATAATAGTAGGTTTTGCAGCTTCAATACGAGTAGCATCAGTTACTTGAAACTCATCATTTAAAGGCACATTAAAATCTACGCGGATTAACGCCTTTTTAGTATTAAAATCAAAGTCGTGTATGGTTTTCATAAAGTGTGTTTTTTATTATTTATATAAGATCATACAAGTCTGTTTACAACACTTTATTTACTAAAATTAGAATAAGCACTGTTTTAAGTGTATGAATCATACTTTTTGGCAAAGATAGCTTTTTAAATGAATGATTAAAACTGATTTTAAAGTTTGAATTATTCTTGACGACCATCAATATTAGGTTATATTTGTGTGATGGATTTTTCAAAAATCATAGGGCAGCAACACATAATAAGTCACTTAAAAACAAGTGCTGATAACGGACGCATTCCACATGCGCAATTATTTGTTGGTCCTGAGGGTTGTGGAACATTAGCTATTGCAATTGCTTATGCTCGTTATATTTTATGTGGAGCGGAAAATAATGCATGCGCTTTAAAGGTTGATGGCTTATCACATCCGGATTTACATTTTGCTTTTCCTGTGGCGACGAATGATAAAGTAAAACGTCATGCGGTAAGTAATTTATTTTTACAAGATTGGCGTTTGTTTGTAAAAGAACAACCTTATGGAAACTTATTTGATTGGTATAAGCTCCTTGGAGTAGAAAATAAACAAGGTCAAATAGGAGTTGATGAGGCCTTAGATGTGGTGAAGAAATTGGCACTAAAATCCTATGAAGGTGGTTATAAAATTATGATCATTTGGATGGCAGAAAAAATGAATAACGCAGCTGCTAACAAACTATTGAAACTGATAGAAGAACCGCCAGAGAAAACAGTTTTTTTGTTAATTACAGAAAATGAAGATCAAATTATAAACACCATCCGTTCGCGTTGTCAGGTATTACATTTTCCTGCATTGGCTGAATCAGCTATAGCTGATGAATTAGTTTCGAATTTTCAAATAACACCTGCTGAAGCTACAAAAGTAGCCCATCAATCGGATGGAAACTACAACAAAGCAGTTGACATATTAAACAAGGATTCAGAAGACCTACAATTTGAAGAATGGTTTATTGCATGGGTACGCGCTGCGTTTAGAGCAAAAGGAAATAAAACAGCTATAAACGATTTAATTACCTGGAGTGAAACCATAGCCAAAACTGGTAGGGAAACTCAAAAACAGTTTTTAAATTATTGTTTAAATTTTTTCCGTCAAGCTTTATTGTATAATTACACAGCAACTGATTTGGTGTTTTTAGAAACCCAAACAAAAAATTTCTCCTTAGCTAAATTTGCTCCTTTTGTACACGGAAACAATATATTGGCTATTAACGAGGAATTAAATGATGCTATTTACCACATAGAACGTAACGGAAACGCTAAAATTATATTAACCGACTTATCTATTAAGTTAACCCGGTTACTGCATAAAAAGCCTTAAAAATTTAGTCTAAAAACAAAGTTTGGAGTAAATCCTAAGCCATAATTGGTTTGTTCAACAATTCTGTAATCATAAATAGGGGACGTTATAGGCTCAATATCATCTGCTCTAAAAGTCTTTTCCAGCTCATTTGCTCTATCATATATATTAATAACAGAAGCACCAATCCTAGCTTTTACTGATTTTTTATTGCTTAAGTAAAAGTCATAAACAATGCTAGCATCTAATTTATGATAGGTGTTTAATCGTGAAGTATTTAAACGTTCATAAGTAATATCCCCAAATTGATTATCAATAGCTATTGCATTAGTATATGGCTTTCCTGTGGCAATATTCCATCCCAAGGAAAGTTGAAATTTTTTATACGTAAATGTATTCGATAAAGATAATACATGTGTTTGATCAAAATTCCCTAAATAACTTCTCCCATTATTTAAATGCTTGAATAAATAATTTGTTTTACTCAATGAATAGCTTAACCATACCCTATAGTTCTTAATACGTTTTTTGATTAAAATATCAACACCTAATGATTCACTTTTACCAGATGAAAAAGTTTTTCCGTCTTGATTATCAGAGAAGCCAATTCTTAATAAATCTCTTAATATAGTAATCCCTTTAATTTTTTTATGATACGCATCAATATCTAGTTTCCATCCTTTATGTTCATATAAAGTTCCTATAGAAAACTGCCTGTTATTAATAATTGGTCTATCATTATCTGCCAACACCCATAAACTATTTCCTAAACCTAAATCATTTTGACTAGTTGAGAGTACTTTACTAATCGATTGGTTTTTAACTTCAAAGGATGTTTTTATCCCCCAATAATGATTCAATTTATAATTTAAATACAATCGAGGTTCAAAGAGTTCTTTATCAATAGTAGAAATTTTGCTTGCACGTATTCCAGTTTGTATCGTCCATTTATGCTTCTCGAAAAGATATTCCGTAAACAAAGAATGGGTATTTAATTTATCGCTATCTTTTTCCTCAAAAGGATTATGAATACCGTTATTATCGGCATAATCAGAACTAATAATATAATCAATTGAATTAGAAACTAGATCGTACCCAAATCGAAAAGTGTTGTTTTTATTTGGGTAATAATGTAGTCCAATTGTAGCTCCTAAATCTTTAATGTCATTAAGATTGTTAGTTGTATATAAATCCTGTCCGTATGTATCTTTATATCCATATTTTGATTTATAAGTAGAAGTATAGGCACTGGTTTTTATACTTGTTTTATCAGATAAAGTAACATCCCATTTAAAGTTAAGGCCATTATTTGTTAAATCTAAATTATCAACTGAATTCACCCCAGTTTCTTCAGAAAATTGGTTTATTGAGGAATAATCCAGTTTGTTTACCACAAACAAACTGCTAAAACTTATGGTGTGCTTGTTATTTGGCTTCCAGACGCTTTTAAAATTATAATCGGTGAAATAAAATTTATTTTCAAGCTCAACAAACCGACTATACGCATATGTTGAGGTTTGTCCATCACCTATTTTTGTGTTTTGAAACACTTTACTATTCATTTTTTGGAAAGTAAATGTATTGAGTATGTCGGAATAGGAACGACGTACAGAAGCAGTTAAACTCAGTTTGTTTTTTACTATTGGTGCTTTAACAAAGACATCAGCTTGAATTAAATTAGTACCAATTCCAATGCGCAAACTATCATGTACTTCGTCTGATGAACGAATGTCAATCACCCCAGAAATACGATCACCATACTTTGCGCTTGTACCGCTTCTGAATATGTTAATAGTCTCAGTTATATATGGATTAAAAGCAGATATTTGGCCGAAAAAATGCCCTTGATGATACATTTTTATACCATCCCAAAGTACTAAGTTCTGATCAGGAGTTCCGCCTCGAATATGTATGTCAGAAGCTGATTCAGTAGGACTAGATATACCTGGTAATAGTTGCAAACTTTGTAAAACATCAGGTTCTGTTAAACCTGGGAGAATTCCCAATTCATCTGGGCTAACTGTTATTGAGCCATCATTTTCAATTTTATCAAAACCTGTAGTTAGGTATTCGTTAGAAATCAACACTTCATCTAAATTCATAGTAGCAACATTAGGGTCAATTGCTGCTCTTTTTATAATGATGTTATTGTCATCTATAAACTGAAAATCAAGTGCCGCTTGCTGTTTTATGATTGTAAGAATTTCCTGGAGGGTACTATTCCCCGAAAAACGGATATATTTATTTTTAAGAACAGCGCTGTTAAAAGCAAAACGGACAGAAAATTTAGTTTCCAAATCGGGTATTACAACTGATAACGGTTCATCTAAATAGTCAAGTTTTTGTTCTTGAGCACTTAGATGAACCGTCAAAAATAATATGATTACGAATACTACTTTTTTCATTTATACTTTTGAATACGAACATTTCTGTTTGCATCAAAGGTATATCGAATTTCCATAGTATCAAAAACCGTCGTTAAAGCTTGTTGTAAATTAGTGTGAGAGAATCTTCCAGTAAAGTAAGCTGTTTTTAAATTCTCTTTTCCTGAAACAGTAATATTATACTGTCGTTCTAGTTCTGTTATTACTTCATAAATAGCTACTTCATTAAACAAACTTTCATGAGCCGTCCAACTTGGTACTGCTTCAGTAGTTTTATAAGGTGCTGCGATATTATTTTGAATACTTATGGCATTACCAGGGGTTAATATGTGGTTTAATTTTCCAGAAGTCACCATAACTTTTCCTTCAAAACAAGTAACATTATAAAAGTCACTTCTTGAATTTACGGTAAACTGAGTCCCTAAAACAGCTACGGTACCTTCTTTAGTTTTTACAGTAAATTTAGAACCCTTTTTAACTTTAAAATAGGCTTCACCTGTTAAATCTAAGGTTCTATTACTATCCCAATTAAAGCTTTTAAAAGAAATCTCTGAACCAGCATTTAATATAACTTCTGATCCGTCAGGTAAATGAAAATTAGTTTGTTCAGCTAATTGTGCTTGAAAATTAGTTTGCTGAAAGAAGAAGCTATAGCCTAAAAACAAAACAACTGCAGCAGCTGCTGCATATGCCCAACTGGGGATAAGTGTCCGTACTTTAGCGGTACTCTTTTGGTTTTGATTGCTTATTTTATTTAATGTTGCTGAGAAGTTTTTCTGTTGATCATAAGTAGGAGTATCTAAGCCCCCTATTACATCAACAATAAATTTATAATCCTTATACTCAGCGGTTTTTTTAAACACCATGAGTTCCTCCTCAGACATATCGCCAGCTAGCCATTTTGCTAAATATGTATCGTTATTTTGATGTTCCATTGCTATATTCAGAGGGGTTCATATATTTAAAACAGTATTAAAATAAAAAACCCTACGTTTTATTTTTTAAATTCTTTAATTTCAGATCGTAAACTTACTAATGCTCCATGAATTCTTTTTTCTACTGCTTTAACTGAGATGCCTAACATTTCAGCTATTTCCTTATATTTTTTGTTTTCTATCCTGTTTAATAAAAAAACCTCACGTTGCTTTTCTGTTAAGTTTGCAATTGCTCTGTCCAATTCTTCTTTGAACTCTTTTTCTCTGTAAACAAACTCAGGGCTTTCATGTGAAGCGATTGAACTTACCGATTTTTGATGCTTTAAAATCACTTTTTTATGAGCTACTTCATTTAAAAAGGCATTGTTTGCTAGGGTGTATAAATAAGATTTTGCTTTTTCAAAAGGCACTTTTGCACAATTATTCCAAAGTTTTACAAAAGCATCTTGAGTTAAATCTTCAGCCTGAGCAGCATCTCCACATTTGTAGTAAATGAAGTTACGGATGGTTTTGGAGTGAGTATTAAATACTTCTTCGAAAACACGTTGCTCACAAACAGATTTTTGAGTATCGGGCATTTAAAAGGTATTGTTTACATAACAAACTTAGACATTATTTATGTAATAGTATTTAAACTATGGTATTTTAATAATATTGTTGGTTGTACCATTTAGGTTCAATATTGTTTTTAAGTTGGTGTAAAATTATTTACCCTAAAGCAGGGTTTTTTGAACTTAACTTGTTTTATATAATATAAAAACAAAACACCCCAGATGATGAAAAAAGGAAAAGTAGCAATGTCTGTTAGTATAAAAGAAGGAAGAGTAGCGAAAGAGAGCGTTAACAACCCTATTTTTAGTGAAGAAAAAGCAATGATAGAGGAATGGCCAGAAATATGGACGATAGTAAAAAAATAAATTTTAATTTATTCGTAAACTTTACATGCGTTTTGGTTTATCAAACAGACATAGTTATAAAATGCCCCCTTATTATTAAAAGGACTATAATGATAAAAAGCCGCTATTAGCGGCTTTTTGATTATTGGGGTTTTGTGTGAATTATTTTGTTTCTGAATAAGTTTTATTCAAGTTGTCAAGTATTGTTTTTGTGATGTCATTTTTTTCAGCACCATATTGTACACTACCTACTTTGTTTTTACCAAAAATATAAGTGTAACCGTTAGCTTCACCATGAGCAATAATTGCAGCATCAATCGTCTTTAACAAACCATCAATTTCACCTTGGCTTTGTTGAGATATTGTTCGCTCTTGTATTTGCTCATTTTGTTGTATTTGCTGTTGTTTTTGCCCCAACATATCATATATCTCTTGAGCTTTATCTGCAGGCATAGATTTTGCTTGGGCTTGAAAGGCAGCAACCTCTGCTTTAAAAGCATTTCTAAAACTATCTTTTTTCTTAGTATAATCCTCCATTAAAACCTTATACTTATCTTCAATATCAATTCGTTCCTGATATTCTTCAATTAATTTTTCATTGTTTACAAAAGCTGTTTTTTCTTGTTGACAAGAAAATAAAACAACAGACACGATAGCTACTAGAATTCCTTTTTTCATTTTGAAGTATTAAATGCGGTTTATGTATGGCGAATGTAAAAAAATAATTGCAAATAGCACAGGAATAATTTCCTGAAAAAACTTCATTAAAATACTGTACTTTTGTCTTTTATAATTAAAAAGATAAAAGAGATGAAAATAGCTATAGGGAATGACCACGCAGGAACAGAGTATAAGTTTGAAATTATTAAACTTTTGGAAGCTCGAGGTATTACGGTTACAAATTATGGAACCAATGAAAACTCAAGTGTTGATTACCCTGATTTTGTTCATCCTGTAGCTAAGGATGTTGACACAAAAAATGTTGATTGTGGTATTTTAATATGCGGAAGTGCTAATGGTGTTTCTATGACTGCCAATAAATATAGCGGTGTTCGCGCTGGTCTGTCATGGACAAAAGAAATTGCTGAATTAATACGCTTACACAATGATGCTAATATTTTAAGTATCCCTGCCCGTTATACTTCAATTCCACAAGCATTGACTATGGTAGAAACTTTTTTGGATACTGCATTTGAAGGAGGTAGGCATCAAACAAGAGTGGACAAAATAGCTATTTCATAATGCTTACATGGAAAACAATGTCTTTTACAGATTTTACTGTAAAGGAATTATACGAAGTATTGCAATTGCGAAGCGAAGTTTTTGTGGTTGAACAAGATTGTGTGTACCAAGACATTGATTTTAAGGATCAAAAAGCGCTACATGTTTTAGGCTATAAAAACGAAAAGTTAGTTGCTTATACACGTATTTTTAAAGCAGGTGATTATTTTGAAGAAGCTAGTATAGGAAGAGTAGTAGTAGAACAAAATGAGCGTAAGTACGGCTATGGACATGACTTAATGAAAGAAAGTATTAAGGTTATAGAAACACAACTGGGTACAAATACAATACATATTTCCGCTCAAACCTATTTAGAAAAATTTTACAATACTCATGGTTTTATCCAAACCGGAGAAGGGTATTTAGAAGACGGGATTCCTCATATAAAAATGATAAAAAATTAATCAAGTAATTTGGCTTAATTTATTTTTGATAATCATCAGGAGTATTAAAAAAACAAAAGAGGCTACCTAGATAAGATGGCCTCTTTTGTTTTAATTTTTTGAAAATCCATTGTTGGATTAATTAGCGTGAAAGCGTCTTTTTTTCACAATGTTTTTAATGATAATTTCTACACGTCTGTCGTATTCCGCTCCTTTTCCTAAAGGAACAGTTCTACGCATTCCTTTATAGCGCATACGTTCTTTTCCAATTCCTTTACGTCTTAAATAACTATAAACAGCTTTTGCTCGAGTTTGCGATAAGTTTTGTTTTTTTGTTTTTCTGTCAATCGCGTCTCTACTGTAACGAGTACAACATACATGCCCTTGAATTTCAATATACAAATCAGGACGATCCGTTAAAACTTTTGCTAATTTACGTAAGTGAGGGAATGATTTTTCAGTAATCCAAGCATACCCTTCTTGAAAGTGAATATTTTCTAAAACAAAACGGTCACCAATATTTAATGGTTCAACAATTTTGTGCTCAATAAGTGTCTCGTTTACTCTTGGTTTAGGAATAATGGTTTTAATATCAATAGTTACTTTTCTATTTAAGCCTCTAACGATATCTGTTTCTACTTGATCAAATTTTCTGATGATCACCTCTCCTTTACCTTTTACAACCTTAAAAAGGGCTTTGTCTATTCCTAAACTAATTAAATGGTTTTTTACATTTTTAGCTCTTTTTATAGATAAATTCATATTGTATTTATCTGAACCTCTATCATCCGTATACCCATACATAATGATTTCAACAATTTTTTCTCTACCTAGTTTGTTTATAAAACTTTCTACCTTGCCTTTTTCTTTATCATTTAATTTATAAATGGCAGTGTCAAAATAAACATTAACATCCCTATGTTGTTTTTGCGCGGATAGCGAAAAGGAGAAAAAAATAGAGAATAAGAATACGTAAATTATTTTCATAGTCGTTTGGGATTAGTCACAAATCTAATAAATAGTAATCAAAAGAGGTGCCAAATTATTTTAAAATGGTTTTGTGCTTACCAGAATTTAAAACTTCAAGCCCTTTGTTAATGGCTTCATGGTGTTTAAGTTGGTAATTATATAAGCCTTCTTTGTAAAAATAGCGGGTTACCAACTGATCCGTTATTATATCAGATAATTCATCTTTATAGGTAGTAAGAGCTGCTGTTTTAGCAACTGTAATACTGTTTTTTAATTGTTCAATTTCAGTATCGAGTATCATATCGTCCTTCGTAGCTTGTTTTTCTAATGTAGCTAAAACCTTTTCAGTGTTGGTTTGATATTTAAAATCACTGTTTAAAACATATAGTTTAAAAGAATCATAGTCAGCGGTTGAAAAGGAAAAGTCAGCAATTGAGTTGAATGTGTTTTTATAATAAAAATCAGTACAAAAATTAAAAATTACTTGCTCCCTAACTAATGCTTTGGAAATATTACTGTACTTACTTTTTTTAATTTTAACGTCTGGGTCAACACCTCCACCATCATATACGGTTCTTCCATTTTTTGTTTTAAAGGCGTTGTAGTTTTTTTCATCAGTACGTACTGCTTTTCCTTTTTTATCTCTATTCCAGTAATCTAAAGCTTGTATACAACGTCCAGAAGGGGTATAATAGCGGGATATGGTTACTTTTAATTGGGTGCCATAGGTAAGCTTTTTTGGGCGTTGTACTAAGCCTTTACCAAAACTTCTAGCCCCTATAATTACTGCGCGATCTAAATCCTGTAAAGCCCCTGAAACGATTTCACTTGCTGAAGCGCTAGTTCCGTTTACCAATACCACCAATGGAATTTCGGTGTCTAAAGGTTGATTTTTTGTTTTATATACTTTGTTGTATTTTTTTACTTTGGATTTTGTGGTTACAATCACTTCGTCCTTAGGTACAAATAAGTTTACTATCCGTATAGATTCACGAAGTAATCCACCCGGGTTCCCTCTTAAATCTAAAATCAATTGTGTGGCACCTTCGGCTTTTAAATTTATAATAGCTTCTTTGGTTTGCTTAAACGCTTTACTGTTAAACTTACTAAGTACTATATAACCTGTTTTTTCATTGATAAGTTTGTAAAAAGGAACAGCATCTACATCAATTGCTGATCTAGTTAAAACGGTTTGTAGTTCTTTTCCTTGGCGTTTATATACAATGGTAACTGTTGAGTTTGCAGCTCCTTTTAAAAGGGCTGCAGTATCTTCTTTTGAATCAATTACTTTAATGTCACCAACTTGTATAATCTCATCTCCCGCTTTTAATCCAGCTTTGTCAGCAGGATAATCCTTAAATGGTTCTGTAATAAATAAACGCCCCTCTTTTCGGTTTATAGCGGCACCAATTCCAGTGTATTCACCGGAGTTATTAATTTTATAGGATTCTACATCCTGTTCATTATGAAACTGCGTATAGGGGTCAAGATCCTTTAACATACTTTTTATAGCAGTATCCATTAATTCCCCAGGGTTAGTTTCGTCAACATAATTCATGTTGAGTTCTTTAAACAAAGTGGTAAATATTTCTATCTGTTTAGCGATTTCAAAGAAATCGTTTTTAAATGCCGTAGTTGTTACTAGCAGTAGCAGCGCAACTACTGGTATGAATACTCTTTTTTTTAAGATTGCTTTCATAATCTGTGATTTTATTTTTTGCTGTAGATAAGAAAAAGTTAATTGGTTGTTAACCCTGTTCTTTTTCAGCTAATTTTTTTAAAAGACGCTCGATTTTGATGTTTAACTCCTCAAAAGTTGGCATATCTTTACTAAGATACAAAAACATACAGACATACTTTTGGCTAAGCCCATCATGTAGGATGTGTTTATTGAGTCGATACCCTTCTCGAAGTAGTCGTTTTATTCGGTTTCTATCTACTGCTTTTTTAAAATTTCTTTTAGAAACAGAAACGCCAGCTTTTACCAAAACCTCATCTTCAAAATTGAGTTGTTTGTAAACCAATTTTATAGGAAACTCCGTTAATTTTTTTCCAGAGCTAAAAAGTTCTTCCAAGAGTTTTTTGCTTTTTAATTTTTCTATGGATGGGTAAGTCTGATTCATAATGTAAAAATAATAATCCCTTTTATATCTCACCACTCAAATACGCTTTATCTGAATTTATAACGTAAACCTATAGTTATTGATGAGGTTTCAATTGCAGCAAGATTGTAATGATTATAACCTACAAAAACGTTTAATTTTTTGAGATGATAGTCTACATTAATTTTACTCTCATTAATTGTTTCGGAGTTTATAAAATTTTGTTGCCAAGATAGTAAAACACTAATGGGCTTTTTTACAAATATGCGTGTTCCTACCCCATAGCGAAATCCAACAGAATTGACTTTATTTGCTAGATAGCATACTCCTAAACTCCACCAAGCACTTATATACTCTTCACGTATGCGATAATAATTAAAAGTTAATCCACTGAGGTCTAAATTTTCTGTTTCATCAAAATGACTGTGTCTTGCTGTAATTCCTATTAAATCTGAGAATCGGGATTCTAAATCAACATGTAATCCGTTTATTCGATATTTGCCACTTGAATAATTTATTGACGCTTGTAATAAATTTACCCTATAACCGTAATCATTTTTATCAAACTTTAAATATTCTCCATAGTGATTGTTTTCATAGGGAATAGGGTTAAACACACGAACTTCTTTTTTACCAATTAGTAGTGTTTTTCCACCCCATAAAAGAGGTTCTGCGATTAATTCAACAAATAAAAATGTTAGAAAGGTGTTTTTTTTATGTTTACTTTCAACTGAAGAGTTGTTATAAGAAATTGTGTTTAAATCGTTTTGTGAAAGGTTTTCTTTTGCGTTTTTTAACCTGCTCTGACTAAAACTTGAAACTGAAAAACAAATACACAAAATATATGGAAAGCGCATAAATAATATTTCTATTACTTATAGCAAACAATGTTCCAATATTAAAAAAGCCCTTGAATGATTTCAAGGGCTTTAAAAGATATCAAATGATACATACTATTGGTTCTATCTACATCAATTATAGTTCCTGTACTAAGTTCAACAATGAGGTAAATAGGTTAATTCACAATTATCTTTTTAACAGTAGCTGAATTGTTAGTTAATATTTGTGCAAAATATACTCCTGAACGAATATATTGTAATTTGATTTCTAAGTTATTGTTAAAGTGTTTTAAATCAATAACCTGAATAAGTTTTCCTGTGGAGCTAAATATTTTAGCTTCAGTTAAAATCTGTGTACCTGAATAGTCAAGTGTAAAAATTCCGTTATTTGAATTTGGGAAAATAGAAATTTGATTTTTTAATAAAATATCTTCTGCTATACCTAAAATTTGTTCATAAAGCTGTACTTCTGCTACTTGAATAATTCCCTCACCAGAATTACATTCATTATCTGTGAAATTTACTCTGTAGTAAGAGTAAGCAGTACTATTTGAAAAAATAAATGTTCTTGCAAAAAACCTAGTTGAAA
>Ga0209292_1002504_pt1 | contig 21093 bp, 14 predicted proteins | sample GOMGulsemesocosm_2_FD_184634 | JGI IMG/M metagenome (GOLD analysis project Ga0209292, IMG submission 184634) | Methane-oxidizing microbial communities from mesocosms in the Gulf of Mexico - GOM9C Gulf of Mexico (SPAdes) (version 2) | ecosystem: Environmental > Aquatic > Marine > Cold seeps... | reverse complement strand
ATACTTCACGCCGCTTTAAGTTGATGTCTCAATTTTAAGCAATAAGAAATGGCCCCTTAGCTCAGTTGGTTAGAGCATCCGACTCATAATCGGCAGGTCCCCTGTTCAAGTCAGGGAGGGGCCACCATTTCATCTTCAAAACAGGTCCAAGTAACTCCAAAACCTTATTAAAAACACGCTACATAGCCCGAAAACCCTTCCAATTCAGTCCAACTCAGTTTGGTGATATCCAAGACTTAATGTACCATCAGATGTACCAACAACTTAAACACCCTATTTCATTGGTACATAATGGCAAAGATAATAGCTCCTTTAACGAATACAGAAGTCAAACAGGCTAAGCCTAGAGAAAGTGAATACACATTAGCTGATGGTGATGGCCTTCAATTAAGAGTACGCCCTAATGGGTCTAAGCTCTGGGTGTTAAAGTATTCACAACCGTTTACTAAAAAAAGGAACAACCTTGGTTTAGGTAAATACCCTGATGTATCTCTGGCACAAGCTAGAGATAGGCGAAAAGAAATAAAGGCTTTATTAGCTGAAGATATAGATCCTAAAACTCATAAAGAACAACTAGAGCAACAAACTAAGGAAGCGTTAGAAAACACTTTCGGTGTAATTGCAGAAAAATGGTATGAGTTAAAAAAGCAGCAAGTCAAAGAAGAAACGGCTAATCATGCATGGAGAGGTATGAATAGACATATATTGCCTGAACTAAGTAGTATGCCAATTCATCTAATCAAACCGAAGCTTGTAGTTGGCATTCTTCAACCTATCGCGAACAAAGGTAGTTTAGAAACTGTAAAGCGACTTTGTCGTAATATAAATGAGGTTATGCGTTTAGCAGTAGCTTCAGGAATAATTGAAGTTAATTATTTAGCTGATGTTACCAGACTGTTTCCCGCCCCTAAAAAACAAAACATGGCGACCATAGAACCCAATCGTCTTCCTGAGTTAATGAAAGCTATTGCTTTCTCTAATATAACCAGACCCACTCGCTGTCTAGTCGAGTGGCAATTGCACACAATGACTCGCCCTATTGAAGCAGCGACTGCATGCTGGAAAGATATAGATTTAGAAAATAAAGTTTGGGTGATCCCAGCCGAACGTATGAAAATGAAAAAACCTCATACTATTCCTTTAACGTCTCAAACACTAAGATTATTAGAATTAATCAAATCAATGAGTGGAAACAGTGAGTACCTATTCCCAAGCCGTATTAGCATCAAATCGCACGCTAATAGCCAATCAGTTAACATGGCTTTGAAACGTATTGGGTTTGCTGGTCAGTTGGTTTCACATGGTTTAAGAGCCTTAGCTAGTACAACATTAAATGAACAGAGCTTTGACCCTGATGTTATTGAAGCCGCACTTGCTCATATTGATAAGAATGAAGTTAGGCGTGCATATAATCGATCTGAATATTTAGAGCGTAGGCGTGTGCTTATGAACTGGTGGTCTAATCATATTGAGAACGCCGCAAGTGGAAACATCAGCTTAGCTTCAAGTACTTCAATACAGAGCTTAAAACTTGTAAGTCGTTGATATTGAGTTTATCTACTCGAAGAGGATTTCATTAAATTCAACAACTTATTTTAACTGGAGAGTACTTTGGTAAAAGCTACAAAAATACAGAAGAAAAAACTAAGGGCAAAAGTTGTAAAAGAAATAAATAAGAGAACAATAAATAAATATGAATCTCCTATAGGTGAATCATTAAAGACCTCTGCGGGCTTAGAGTTACTATCTGAAATGAAGAATAGAGATGACTTTGATAGGCTAATATCAGATCACCCTGAAGTAAAAAGTATTATATTTGATCATCTCTATCTGCAGAATAGCCTTTTAGCTGAGCGTTCTAACAACTCCAATGAAAGTATATTGGAGCATTTAGCATCTGTATTTCAAAATATAGGCTTGTTCTCTTTTTCAAAAGCAATCTCTGAAGCATCATCGAAGCTTTCATCTTCAAATGAATACATGACTGCAATGAAATCTTATTCTCATTCTGACTACGCCACGACTGATAAATGTAACGATAAGGATGAATATTTAACCCAGTTAAAAGAATGGGCTATTGATACATTTAGCGCTGACTTTATTGCTCGTAGAAAAAATGGAACAGATAGAAGACCTAGAACAAAAGCAAGCATAGGGCAAGATGACATACTTTCTGTTGATCATTGGTTGCTTAAGTTAGCGCTTTCAGATGAAAAAATTAGAGAACCAAATAACCTAGAGATACCAAAGCTTGAAGATGGAAGTAATCATGGCTCTCCAGAGTGCCCTTGTAACGTAACGGTTAAGTTAACGGCCAACCTCTTTTATCAGTTTTTAAAGGGTATAAAATCACCTTCTTCATAGAATATATAAATAAATTAAGAATTATTTAATAAATATATTCAATTTTTTGATCCTGCTAGTTGGATCAAAAAAATAATATCTAAATTTAAGTCCTGTTTAAAGTCCCAATAAGGAACAAACATGGCTAACTCAGTCCATCTTAAAATACAACGTAAAACTGAAGTACTAACATCTACAGGCTTTAAAAAGTCTACTTTTTATAATCGCATAAATGCAGGTCTAATGCCGCCTCCGGTGTCTCTTGCAGGCGGAAGAACTGTCGGCTGGATAGAACACGAAGTTCAATCAGTAATAGCCGCATTTTGTGCTGGTAAATCCACTGAAGAAATTAAAGAACTCGTCAAAGAATTAATAGTGCAACGTAGCGAATTAATCTAAGGGGATGGATATGAACACATTAGTAATAACCCCATATTTTAAACCTACCCAGATCACAACTGGATCGATTATAGAGACAATAGGTAGCTACCAAGTCAATAAAAATCAAGACTTCTGCTTTGATTATATTGGGTATTTAATACAGACACATTGTCCTGAAAATGTAACTAAAGAAATAACATCCTCTATTGATTTGATAAAAGTAGTTTTCCCAAAGAGCAATTCTAAGAGAATATCTGAAATAAAACGGCTGTTAAAATTATGGCTCCATGAAATTGGTATAGCTACATCAACTCAAAAAGCAACTTTGCGACATCACTCGAACGGAGTGAAATTATTTCCATTAGATGAAAGTCAAGATTGTTGTGGTTCATTAAAATGGGATTTGAATAAAAATAAAATTCAATTAGAGCTCACGGGATCTGGTTGCCGTTATGTAAATACTTCACACAACATTTTTCTTCCATTGTACGCTCTGTTATCTCGATACCAAGGAGTTATTTCAGAAGTAGACATTGCCGTAGATGATCTCACAGGGAAATATAACCTTCGATATGTACAAAAGGCATATTCTGCTGGAGATTACTCACCGCCAAGAGGCTGTAAGCCAGTTAAAGACCCTAAGGGGAAATATCAAGGCACTTTGTACTTAGGCAGAAATGATTCAGCCAAATCAATGTGCATTTATGAAAAGTGGCGAGAGTTAGGCTTACCTGAATCTCATCCTTTTTATGGTAAGTGGACAAGGCACGAATTGACTTTGCGTCGAAAAAACAACCATGTAATTAACTTCGATATATTGGTTAACCCTGATGAATATTTTGTTGGTGCATACAAACTTCATAAGAGACTCATTAGCAATGTTCAACCCCGAAGTCCTGTCCGAGAGAAATCATTGGAGTTAGTCAACTCACTAAGTAGATCAGCTGCGTATTGTAAATATCAGCATGGTCGTGTGATTTGTAAAGTAAACGAGCTAACCGAGAACACTCAAGATACGATTGAGCTGTTAATCCGAGAAGGAAGCCCTAGGAAATTCCTATTGCCTAGCTACGTTAATCATGATGATCTCAAAAAAAGTTTTGTCAGTCACAAAGGAGAAAGCTTCAATCATCATTTTGCAAGTTTGATAGAAGGCCACAATCCGATGAATAAAAGGAGAATAAGATGAGTACTCAAGTGCTTTCTATTTCAAATAAAACCATTAAGTTGCATGAAAATAGCGTGACGGTCACGCAACTAAGAGATCCTTCAACCAAATTGCAGTTTCGCTACAGTACAGTAGACCGAACTAGAGGGGTATTCTATGTTCGTCTTTATAAAAAAGGTAAAGACAACATGGTGCATATTGGCAAGTATCCTGAGATTAGTGCTCAAAGAGCATCTAAAGCAATCCCCAATGTCCATTTAAAAGAAGATCTCTTTAACCACAATGAGTTCACTTTGATGGGAGAGCTTTGTGACTGGCACGCAGATCGAACAAAAAGTAATAAACAAATTAAGGATAAAACGGCTAAGCAAACCGTGTCATTAATTAATAATCATATTAAACCATACCTTGCACAATTGAATATTATGACGATTAATGAAGGCTTGATTGATAAGTATTGGTATATACCTATTCAAAATAAACTGGCGTTATCAACTATCTTGCTAGCTTTAGTCACATTAAATGCGATGTTCACCAGAGCAACCAAGCTAAAAGTTATTAGTAGAAATCCGGTAGAGAATCTTTCACTTGCTAACTTTACTCATCAACGGCCCATGATAAAAGCTGGCCGCCTGAACGATAAAAAGCTCAAGACTTGTTTAGCTAACTTACATAACCTGCAAATGGAGAAGCAAATGCTATTAGTATTATTATTGCTTTATGGCACACGCATTGGTGAAACAACAAAAGCACGTTGGGAAGACTTTGATTTTGACAATAAGCTGTGGCGTATCCCTGCTAATGATACCAAAACTAAAAAGCCACATACATTGTCATTAACACCGATATCAATTCTTTGGCTGAAAGCTTATAGACGTTATCAATACACGAGCAAGCGTTCTCGACACTTATTTCCACAGCAGACGAATAGACGAAAGGCACAAAGCCCTAATACTAGCTCTCGTACTATAAGCAGCATAGCTAACGGAGAATGGACCGCGCATGACATAAGAAAGTATGCACGAAGCTCTTGGCTTGAACATGGGGTGGATTACATCATTGGTGAAATATTACTTAATCACAGTTTAAGTAAACTTGACCAAAGTTATATTCAAACCACTGCGATGAACTTGTGCCGTGAAGCTTTAGTAGACTGGAGTGAAACATTAGTAGATATTGGATTACCTAAGCCCATTCGATAGTTAAGACATACGAATAAAGCTAAAAAATCCATCTGCATTTTAACAGAGGCTACTGAGTTTCAAGCTGCTGAAACTAATTCGCAAGCGGACACTTAACCCGTTAGTTATACCCTACGCACTATTGTACATAAGACATTGGTGTTTTTAAAAGCTGCACACTTTGATTATGATGTTTAAGTTGGTAAATAACCTGATTAAAGCTTAAACGTATCAGCATGTATTATTTAAGGAAGTTTATGGAAGAAATATTGAAAGCTATAAAAGAGAAAACAATTGAAAATAGTTCTATTAACTTTCAATTCTCAGAAAAAGATGATGAAAGGCTAATATACGATGTATTGGCGCAATATAATAGTTGGGCTCATAATACCAACCACTTATTGGATGTAAATATTTGGGATTTCAATGAATTATCTCTACATAGTTCACCAAGTGCTAGACATAAATTTCGCAAACCAAAAATTTCCCTTAATTTAAAGGTTGTAGGAAAAAACTTGTGCCTTGAGTGGGAGCCTACAGATTTTAAAGAGATTGATATACCTCAATATAAAATCAAGTTACTTCCATCAATGTTTCAAAATCCAAGAGTCATGCCACCAAATAGACTTTTTGAGATCCGTAACTTTACTACGTTTAAGCAAATGTTGCCGCATATAAAATCTAAATCTAATACTTACTTAGCCAATTCTATACTCGATTTATATTGGGATGTTAACACCTTTCTATCCGAACATTTTGAAATAGAAATCGTCAACCAATTGGTTTTAAACGGAATAGAATTTGAAAAAATTAATAATAATGAATGTGAATCAATGGGTATTATTTCTTCGGAAGAAGTAAAAAAAATACACATTAAAAATGAACGTATTAGAAAGAAAAATGAACTAAAAATTTGGGTAGATGAAGTTTTGGTTGAGTCTCTGGGAATTACAGCTGAAATACTTGTTAAGTGCTTTCTAGATGAAGATAAAGTGTATGCAAGAACAGCAAGAGCTCTAAACTTATTAATTCAAGAGGGACAAGAAATCAATGGGGCTAAAGTTAAGAAGTACCTAACTAAGTTTGTAGAATTACATCCCAATAAGTATGGAAAATGTTTAGCTCCTCAAATAACAAGTAATAATAGAAGCAAGGAACCTGTGATTTAGTTTGAGTGCACATACCAACAATAGATAAACTAGACCAAAGTTACATTCAAACAACAGCAATAAACTTATGCAGAGAAGCTTTGGAGCAGTTAAGAGAAACTTTAGTAAGGGCTTACTGGATAATTACATTAGTTATACCGGCCAATGACATCAGAGCAGCCAGTAATTATAATTCAGCACAGTCACCTAATTACATTTACTGTGGTTACTGAATAATATTAGGTTTACCACTAATAAATGAAGCTCACTTTGTGCACATGGGATACTACTGAGCTTGGTTCACTGACAACAGTTCCGGGACTTAAAACAGTAGTTAGCATCAGATGCTCTTATGACTTCTGGAGCGGCTATAAAATGTTTTTATATTAATATTCAAGTAGATATTTAGGTTTTCATTCAAACTTCTAAAATGCAACATATCATTTTAACGATAGCTGACGTTCAGAATCTTAAAGTGAATTTTTTAAAAGCTAACTTTAATTTACATCGCCAAATTTACAGCTCTTTGTAGATCTATTTTAAAAGTATTGAATGAAGGCATATCTATCTGTTGAATATCTATAATTCTATCAATAACTAGCTGATTCAAATTCTCTGTGTCAGAACTTCCCTCAAGTACAGCTGAAAGTTGATCTTTCAGAGAAGGTCTACCTGAGTCATCGTTTCCAGATTCATTCTCCAGCGCAGCACAATGTTGGTAAGGATTAATTTTCGTTGCGCAAAGTAACCACGCCTCAGACTTAGGCTTAGGCACCATAGCTACACCAAGATCAAAAGCCTCGGCTCTGAAACCCTCAATCATAGATTTACGTTTATCTGCCCAATTACCACGCCCAGCTGATGCAGTACCATCAGAATCACGAAATAAAATAGCTACAACTTTGTCACCAACTTCTATACTTTTAGCTTTAGCTGCAGAGGCTAGAACTCGGGCGTTTTCAAAGTAATATTTCGTTTCGGCGGCTTTCTTTTTACCTTTTAATGCCATAGATTTTTTTATTGGTGCTAGCTTATTATCTACTAGATAAGCTTTTGAAACATAACTTACGCGTTCAGTCTCAAGGTGAGACATTTCATACCCCAAAAATGACTCAACCAATTGGTCGATAATCAGCGTCATTGGACCTTCACTGAAGCCATTTCGATTACAACTTTGAGTAGAAGGATTACAAACACCAATATCGCCTGACCCTTCACCGCTTAACAACAAATACATGTTAAGCCACCGATGATTGAATGGAAGCGATTTCTTTGTAAATCTGGGTCAGGTCCGTATCAATAAAGGCCTCCCCCGGCCCCATAAAGTCTAATTTTGAAGCCATTGAGGGAATATCAAATAGCTTAATCGAGCGTGTATAACCATCCTTCGTTTTGTAAAGGTAATTCACACCTGATTTTGCCACAGAATCTTCCATAAAATTCAGAACCATTGGGCTATGGGTGGTTACCAAAATTTGATCACTCGTATTTACAAGATGATCTATAAGGTACTCAATAAGCTCTGGATTTATCCCATTTTCGATTTCATCGAATAATAAGAAAGCATTGCCGATTTCCAACTGACTAAGAATGGCCATTAACCGGAGCATGCCGTCATTCACATGTCTGGCCGTTGTAGTTAGCTTCCGCTCACCATAATGCTCGCTTACTTCAAGCTGTTTCCATCCAGAACGTAGAGATTTGGTCACAATTGTGTCTAGCTGTGGATAAACCTTAAAGAGCTCTTTCGTCAACTTGGATTTAGCATTTTGGCCAGACTCATGGATAAAGGCCGACAGCTTTTCTCCTCCTAGTCCGAGCTTACCTTCAGATAATCGACTTTGGTTTCTAAGCAGCTCAGGACTAATTAGGTCGAGAGAGCGAATATTAAGAATTTCATCTTTTACATCCTTCAATATTTTCCATTGCTCATTTTCTTTAAGTCTCGACAATAACGAACCTTGGTATTCAAAATTAATCTCACGTCGTGTACCATCGAATAGATAGCTTCCATCTTCAACAGAAAGGATTTTTTGACCATTTTCTATAATCGTCTCTTTGGTACAACTGAGTGAAGTTCTGTTAAAACCTCCTGACCATTCGACATCAGAGTCCCCAATAGCCAATACAATTTTGAATTCAATATTGCTTTTCTTTGTAAGTTTCGAATTCAATTCTGAACTATCCCAGTGGCGAAGTTCTAGCCACTCATCAATATCACCAATCATCAGTTGAGAAACAAAATCCAATGCCTGAAGTAATGTTGATTTTCCAGCCCCATTTAATCCAACTACACAATTGAATTTTGCCAAGTCAATTCTAAAGTCAACTAGTGATTTAAAATTATCAACCCATATAGATTTAATCATATTATCTCTTAGGCTTCGCCAGTAATGGCTTTAATTTCTGCCAGTAAGTCACTGAACTTGCCGTAATTTACTATCACGCCATCACCCAGAAACAAGTTTTTTATTTGGACAGCATTGTAACGTAATTTCTAGTCAAACTCACCTAACCCAGATATCTTTTAGATGAAAAGACAATATTTATCGTCGGTTTTGCCATTTCACTGAAAGTACAGGGGTAAAATCAATTCATTCAAAAAGGCCATCAATTCAAACTTACTTATGATCTGTTTATGCTCAGTAACTGCAAAATATAGTTATTTCTGCTCGCAGAACATTACCGCTTATAGCCACATAACTGTCGTTTTTGTTTTAAAGTTTGAGTATTCAAGGTTGTATTAGTGTGTATTAGCAGTGTTCAATTTATACAAAGATGACAGTTCCAATAAGGTCAGAATATTGTGAACCTTTAAATGCTATTAGGTGGCAGTGATTAGATAGATTTTCCACCTACTCATTCTGAAACTAAACATATGATTAAAGCTTAAAAAAAGTGGCCGGTATATTAACGGAACATCAAAAGGGATAACTGAGCTACAAGCTACAGTAATTAAGCTAAAGAGTAAGGTTGAATCATCCTCGAACTAAAAGTTACGCAAAAAGCAGTCAATTTGCTTCATTTTAGCCATCAAAATACGATGCAAGGTCAATGCAGGAATGCAGAAGAACGTTAAGTTCTGCGCACCTTATAGCACTTTTTCAAAATAGGCGCATCCTGTTATATAGGAATAAAAACAATTAGATAGACAAAGCTGCGCACTTCATTTGCTAATCAGTGCGCGGAAATGCGGCAATGCTATTTTTGGTTGTTTTCCATACGATTTCAATTATTGATAAAAGATGAATCTCAGCACCTAAATTCAAGCATAAAATGCAGCTTGCAATTAAGAGATAAGTAAATATAGAAAATAAGTAATGCCAGCTATACCACTCGATAAAATAGTTAGCTCTTTGAAGCTAAAACGTGAAGAAGTAGCTATGGTTAGGTAAGTTGGCGATTTAGACTGTAACCCTTGGGGCTGACTTAAATAAAACCTACTTTCATCTATCTTAAGGCACTTGGTTATATGAGGGTCAACATCAAAGCCGATACTTACAATTGCGGTGCTCATTCTCGTGCACAAGACACTGAGTAAGCCTCTAACATGCTGACTTTCTGGAGAAGTGATTTGTCTAAATATTTGTTTAGCTTCACTAAAGCTCTGGTGTCGTCTGAGAATATCGGCCTTTATCAATAAGTGTGTTTCACTATCAGTTAATAAGGCCAATATACGTATCTCATTCTCTTTGGCCTGTGCTGAAAACCTTAAATGATGAGCTTGCTTTACTTCTTGGTCACGGTAACAACTTCTGAAAGGATGGTTAAATTCCCACATAAGACCTAATCGCTGTTGTAATTCATCTTCAGTATTGTCTTTAGAGAAAATAGCTGACGTTAAGTAGTGCTCTATTCCTGCATGTTCTATGCGGTTTAACGTTTCCCTAAGTGAAACGTCGACATCATTGGGGTCAATATCAATAAGTTCATTACGGTTGAAGACGGCATTGCAACTAACACACTGAACAACTTTGGTGAATAAGCTTGATACACAACTGTAGGTGTAACCATCTAAGTAAAATGAATCATCTAAATCATTAAAGCTCAATAAGCGAGGCTGGCTGTATAGCTGCTTGCATTGAGGGCACGCCGTAATATCGGGAGTGTTAGAAAGTCTTGTCATATATCATCCTTGTTATACTCTCTCACCATTAGTGTCACCTGTTTTAATCAATTTCCAACAAGTTACTTCTACTGATATCGCTAACGTCCTTTGGCACTCTAATTGCTCGTTCGAATAAACCATCTGTTTAGAATCTCGCTAAAATCCCACAACAAAGTTGACAAATCCAAGCCCTACAAGCCTATAAACTGGCTGTTGATTTTATTGTTGAGTTTTTCAACTTCTTCTTGAGCTTCCTCTAATCCTGCTGGAGACATTTTATTAGCAACGATGTCTCTATACTTAAGAGCATCTTTATGACCGTCCACAGCGGCCAAAGAAAACCAAGAATAAGCTTTTTTATAGTGTTGAGGAACCCCCGCCCCCTGAAAATACATTAACCCAAGGCTATATTGTGCCTTGGCGTAACCTTGCTCAGCCGATTTTAAATACCATTTAAGGGCTACTTCTTTATATTCTGGGACTCCTTCCCCATTAGCATACCTAAGTCCAAGGTTATATTGAGCTTCTGCATAACCTTGCTCTGCTGCTTTCGTAAACCACTTAACTGCTTGCTTGAAATCTTGAATGACTCCTAAACCATTAACATACACTTCACCAAGAGAATCTTGAGCTTCTGCATAACCTTGCTCGGCAGCTTTTAGATACCATTTCACGGCTTGTTTATCGTTTAGAGGAACTACTTCCCCAACTCCATAAAGAAGTCCGAGATAATGTTGAGCTTCTGAATGGCCTTGTTCAGCGGCATTTTTCAGCCACTTAACGGCTTGTATGTCGTCTTCACCATTATTATATTGAACTCCAAGACTAAATTGAGCTTCTGCATTACCTCCCGCTGCAGCTTTTTTCAACCATTTATCGCCTTGCTTGTCGTCCTTAGGTACCCCCTCCCCTTTATAAAACATAAACCCAATGCTAGATTGAGCTTCTGGATATCCTTGTTCTGCTGATTTTTTCAACCACTTAAAGCTTTGATTGAAATCTTTAGGTACTCCTTGACCGTTTTTGTGCATAAGGCCTAGCTGATATTGAGCACTTGCACGTCCTTGATCTGCGGAATTTTTAAACCATTTGAAAGCTTGTTTGTAATCTTGAGGAACTCCATGACCATTTCCATACATAAATCCAAGAAAATATTGAGCTTCTGCATATCCTTGTTCAGCTGCTTTTAGATACAATTTAACGGCTTGATTGAAATCTTTAGAGACTCCATCACCATATTCAAACATTAGCCCTAGATTAGATTGAGCCTTTGCATAACCTTGCTCTGCGGATTTTTCAAACCACTTCACTGCTTGCCTGAAGTCTTGAGGGACGCCTTTACCTTTTTTATACGAATCCCCAAGATAATTTTGAGCCTTCTCATGACCTTGAGCAGCAGCTTTTAGCCACCATTCAGCGGCTTGTTTGTCGTTTTTAGATACACCATTTCCATTTTTATACACAATGCCTAAACCATATTGAGCTTTTGCATGACCTTGTTCAGCTGCTTTTGTCCACCACACAATGGCTTGTTTGAAGTCTTGCTTAGTGAATGAGTTATACCCTTTATCGAATAAATCATCGATATCACTAGAGTAGGCGTTAAAGCTAAGTAAGCAAAATAATATTATTGTTTTCATTGAATACCTTTTTATTTTTTCTATTACATAAAAGCACGTCTAGGGCATAACCTTTCTGCCCCTTTTATCATGCTATACTGAATTTTCATTAACGCTGGAGTCGTACACGAAGGCGTCTAGCTCTCTCTTGAAATGCAGTATCACCTCCCTCCAAAATATCGCAAACTGCCTTCCGTATAGATGCGTTTTCAAGCCCCCCTGATTGATAAGATATCGGCGGTAACCCTCCTATTTGATGTGGCCCTACTTCAGCAATAATTATTTGATCAGCATTGGTATTGATTACAAGATTAGCGTTATGTGTAACCATGATTATTTGCCGTTTCTTTTTTGCTTCAATGAAGAGTGGTACAAGTTCGTCATTTACAGATTTCGGGTCTAGGTTTTCTTCTGGTTGGTCAATAATCAGCGGACGGTCATCTGAGTCATCCAAGGCAAGATATAATAGAAGAAGTACAATGCCACGGGTACCAGGTGAGAGCTTACGAATGTCTGTATTATCGTATATTACTTCGTAACGTACCGAAATGTGTTCTGTTCCGAAAAGCCAATGGGCAAATTGATTCAACCAAACTTTGTATTCTGTTTGTTGGGTAGAAGCATAAGGCGCTTGAATGAGAATATCTTGTAAGTAAGTAGCAATAAAGTCAGTCATTGCAGCTTGAATTTCTGCTGCATCGCCACTCTCCCAAGCAGGTTTAAGCTTATCTTCTGCTAGGCGTGTTAAAGAACCTCTACCGTTAAAGGGACCAGCTTTGCGTAGGTCAAGAAGATTTTCCTCAGCGAAAGTTCCCCATTGTTTAACATCAACAACTCGCCTAACATAAAATCCAAGTTTGCGTAACGTACCTGAAGAGGATGCTAACCTCTCCATTAGTGGCTTATAAAGTTCATCAAGTGCAGACTGCTCATTGATAATTGCTTCAAATATACGTCCATAAGCATCGTCACGTTCAATTTGTAGCGCCTTCCTTCGATCAAATGCATCAAGGGCATCAACGAGCTTTGCTTCCAATGCTTTAAGTGAAGAGTTCTCCTGACGAATGCGCTTAGCGAGTGCAGAGTATTTGTCTCGAACAACTTTGTCTGCACTAAAAAAGGCTTCTAACCTTTTCATCTCAGCGCTAACCGTTGATAAATTCAGAGTATTTAGGTCAACACCTTCAGCAATGAAAGGAGTTTTTGGATCTCCTTGTAGAAGAGGTTGTCCACTAAGTTCGAAAATATGATTGTTTGCCCAATCCACATATCCCGCCAGACTGACATCTACATCTCCTTTATAAATAAGAAGAAAATCTTCCCATTGAGCGTCGTCAAGACCGCTTAAGCTATGTCGATCTTTTGCTTGACGAAGCATTTCAGGAGATCTTGTCACTCTTGTACTTTTTACTTCATCTTGCAATGAAGTATACGTCCGGAGGCGGTTTGTAAAAGCTTGAATTTTATTCCTTATAACTTGAGCCGCCGTCCCTAACTCATCATAACGTTTGACCTCATTTTCTGTACCTTTAACAATAAGTTTTGCTAAGTCAGCACTGTAGTTTTGGATTAATAATTTTTTGTGGTCAACTTGCCTTTTAAGTACGCTTACTGAGCTCTCCTTTTCTAGCTCGGTAGCAATTCGGTTAGAAATATCTGATATTGCTGAAGCTTCTCTTTCACGAGCCTGACGAAAACGGCTAGTCCTACATTCTCGAAATTCATGAAAATCAATAGCTCCCTCACGTTCATCAACAGAATGAGCCTCTAATATTACCCTTTCGATCTCTTCGATTAGCCCGTCTGACACACCATTTGAAGAGCAAAGCTCTTCGACAAATTGTTGTGATAGATACCTTGCCCCTGGAAAAAAAAGATGCCCATTCGCGTCTCGTCCGTCAAGCATCCTAGTTTGCTTTTGTCCGCCTCCCCAAGTTAAATTAATTGTCGCATCCCCAATGAGAGGTCTCGCACGGGTTAAAAAAGATGGACTTGAGTTCTCATTTGCATTCCACGCCAAAGATGAAATTGAATCACACCCTGCTGCAATCATATCAGCAAGTGCCGTTTTTCCAGAACCTCTGGAACCGATGATAGCCACTAAACCTGGATTGAGAGGTATTTTTGGAGTTTGTAACCAGCTAGCATTATCTATCGATGCCTCAGCTATGATTTGTGATGGTAATGCAGAAGGAGGTGGCTCAGAGCCAACAAATGCACGTCCTTCCGGGTCGATACAAGCTTGACGTAATGAATCAAACTCTAGCCCACCTTTGATCCAAGAAAACCGGTTTTCAACAGGTTGACCTACTGTCTTAAGATGATGAGCATCACTTCCGTGAAGGCAAGGTTTGCAACCGCCATACCTATCACGTAACTCCTCTACATTTACACTGCGTTGCCCAAGCCAAAATTCTCGTTGTGCTACATTGCTTGAAAAAATTATATGAGCAAACTTTTCAATTTCTTGCCTCATGGTTTTATCTGCGGCCTGACGGACACCTGATGTGCCATCACTTGTCCCCCCTGATACAGCTATAAGGATATTCTTTTTTGCCCATTCACTTTGACTGAATACATTTTTTAGCTGTGAAAAGTTAACTTTGAATTGTGTCGCGCCGTGAGACAACGCTGAAGAATCATCAATAAGATTGGGCTCTGAACGCCTACCGAGAGCAACCAGATCACTTTTCGTACAATCAAAGCTATCATCAAATGCTTGAAAATGAAGACGAGATAGTATTCTTTGAATTTGTGCTACATGATCAGGATCTTCAGGGCTAACTAAAAGATGAATATTTACGAAACCAGTTTTAGAAGCAACATCTAATCGAAGTTCTATATTCGGAAATATCAATTGAACGTCTTGTAGTCTGCCAGCGGTTTTGTATTTTAAAACTTCTTCGTAAGTGTCAGTTACATAATAATCGGTGATTGCTATAGCTTCGATTTTCGGAGTCAGACTTTCAAGGGTCGTTAAGTAATCCTCCCACGAGTTATCACCCTTGAATTGATTGTTTAAAATAGTACCTGGAGCATGAATATGAGGCTCCCATCGTCTCCATTGTGAACCATTACTTATCATTACCATTCCATAGTTAAATTTTATTAATTAACATCACGTTACCAGCGATTGTAGGAGTGATCAAATTTAAATAATATTCAGAAGGAATATACAACTCCTCTCTTTTAAAAATCAGTTGAGTCAATTATTTCTAACTAAATCCTAAAAAATGAACCTATAGTCACTTGTATGGTGTGAACTACTCTCCCATAAAAACACCTTTGCCTGTTTTTTTTAATTCATTTAACCATTGAATTACAGTTTCCCTGTTGGCCTCACGAATAGGATAATTTCTCACCTTACATACTTCCCTTGCCCCAGGTAAAAAAGCTGAAGTCGTAACTATTAGCCCACCTTTAGCATTCTCGTCAACGACATCGGCCCACAATGATTTAACTAATACTTTATCTATCTTCGACTTTGTTCGTTTGCATTGAACCAACTGCACAGGTGGATCATTCGGATTTGAATGAGCGCTCCATACCCGAACATCGATACCACCATCATTTCTACCAGCTCCAATATCAACCCTGTATCCTTTTCGTTCAAAATACTCCGCGGTCAACGCTTCGAATTTCCTCCAATGCATAGAAGAGAGTTGTGCAGTATTACTTGCCAGATAGTTTATATACCTTTGATCGATAAAGTTGCCGTACATGGCATCTAAAGATTCACTTTTAAATAACATTTTTAGTTCAATTGGTGACTTCCACTCAGTGACTCTTGCTGAAAGCCAATCCCAAGGGCTAGCCTCTTCGTTTTCTTTTGTTAATGTCACCAACCTACGTCCAATTTTCAACGCTTCACTTCCAAGGTCTATTTGAATATTTTCATAAAACCTATCTTCGTCAAAGCTATCAAATATCGACTTTTTACCTTGATTAAAATGAGTATCACCGAGAAACTTTAATACTTTCTTGAGCAAAACCCTCTGATTTGGGGAGTGCATAAACTCCAAATCAAGCAATGTAGGAGCATGACCAACAAACTCTTTCGAAGTAACACCCAGGCGATATAAGATTCTTTGAAAAGCATTTTCAATATTATGTGTCCGGATTCGTACAACTTCTTCTTTCGAATTTTTGAAAATATCAATAAGCGGACTACCTTTATCCAAAAGCTCTATCATTTCACTATTGTTAAGTGCTAAGCCAGATTTATAACCTATTCTATCGCTTAAGAATGATCTAAAGGTTGTATTTGTCGTAATCCAACTTCCCATATAATTCCCTTATGCTGAGTTACCGAACTATCATAGTTCCGTTTAAAGCTTTATAATTAAGGTTGTCTTATACTACTCAATTTTGGCTGACGTTGAGCACCACGTAAAACTTGCATTGAATCGCCACAACATCTCTCGAATAAACAATTTCGCCACTCAATATTATTCATTGATTTAACATCCCCTAGTTCAACTCCGTTAAAAAAACGTTTATTATTTTGTAAGATTCCAAAACTATTAGCAGCACCATCACGGTATAACCCCACTAATTGAGGCGCACCACCACTGAATGGATCTCCTTCAGCTTTAAGTGAATCACAAAAAGCACTAAATACGATACGACTTGTTCTGCCACTTTGATGTGGGTCCTTGTTTGGGAGGCCCATCCATTCATCATGCCAACGCTTTAAAGAAGTTTTTCCACTACCCGCAATAGCTATAATTCCAGATTGTTTTGGGAAAGGTATTACTTTGGATATAACAGCTGTTTTTGATATTTCAATTTCAGCAACATGGAAAGAAGACCTCATTTTAAGGCCTACTCTACTAGCATATAAAATCCGACAGGATCCTTTCTGTGATGCTGGTAAATTGTTATAACTACTTACAATAGCTAAACGAACTTTTTCTAGCTTTTTATCAAATAATTCACCTTCTTGGAAAAGCATCTCACTATCTATTAGATCAATTAATTGACCTAAAATTTGAATTGGAAAAAATACTGAACCACAATACCCAAATATTTCTGGTTGTTTTTTAGAATTAAATACTTTTCTTCCAACATCCCAAGTATTAGCACTTCCCCAACTAATTCTGCTATCACTAGCTATGTATACTGATGCTGGACCATGAGTATCAATACCAGTCCATGATAATAATGTGGTCATAGCTGTACAACTTCCTATAATCGTTATAGTCTAAAGGTACTTTGATAAGCTAAACGTCAAAAAAGAGCAACCCCGGGCCCCTCCACCAAAATCTATGGGGGGGACAGGTAGAGAACACACCTCCATGAAATACTGGAGGGCGTCCCGGTTATCAAGCCATTATAAAGTAGCTAATGGCTCATTAAGCGGCGATAAATAGTTACTAAAATGAAAGAATAACGAGCGCTAACCAGCTATTCAATATCCATCTAGGTGATTTATTATTTGTAAGCTGCTGATATACCAACTATAAAAAACTTAATATCAATAGTAAACCTATAATTACTGCTTCAAATAAAGACATTTTTCCAAAGGAGAATAATCTTGGAGAGTTTTTATTGCTCCTTTTTCAGGGATAGGGTATCCACCCACAAGTGTCTTATAGATATCTAAGTATCTCTATAAGAGCAATAGCTTGATTATTTGATATTTAGAATAAGCTATCGATTTAGCGCTTCTTTCTACTAATATTTATTTAAATGTAATATATGTTGAAAAAAAATATTAACCCTTTTTATGAAGAATAAATTAAGTATGACTTTTATCACATGTACCAACACATGTACCAACACAACAAGAGCCACCAAATATAAACCAACAATAACAAAAACTTAACCACCAAAATCAAGTCAGGGAGGGGCCACCACCTTTACTTACAATCAAGTCCAAAAACATCCTGTAAGCCCAATAAAAAACGAACTATTATCAATTATAGTATCCAAGTTGATCCATTAAAAATTTGCTATATCTAGGCTTTTTAATCGTATCCTTAGCAATACCAGCAAAGCGAATCAAAATGAATAAACCGCAGAGTCTATGTGTTTCTTGGTCATAGAGGCCCTAAAAGCCACGCCAATAGTCAAAGTATCAATATGACGCTAAGTGTATAAGCTTTAATGGTCAGTTGGTTTCTCATGGTTTAAGAGCGCTAGCGAATACAACACTTAACCAACAAGGTATTTTTGATCCTGACATTATTGATGCAACTCTTGCTCATGTTGATCATAATGAAGTTTTTAGGGCTTATAGTCGTGCTGAGTATATTGAACGATGAAGAGTAATGATGGTTTGGTAGTCGCTGTATATTGAGAATACAGCAACGTAGAATATGAGTTTAATAAGTCTCTGTTGAAATAATATGAATAATAACTACTGTTAAATATTATCTTTTTTAGCTTTAAGGGAATATAAATATTGAGCTAATGTCATATTACTTGGATTACTAGAGTGACCTGTCTTTATTATATTTGTCACTGCTCACTCTAGTATAATTTATACTGTAGCGTACCTGTAACTCCCTTTTATAAACGCAACTAAATACTCTCTAAATGAATCTACAACACGAAATTTTTCAAAAAGTTCAGGGACGTCATTTGTATAAAATGACGTTTTATTTGACCTAAACGCCATTATTTTTTTATGGTGAGCCGCATCATAGTGGTAGGAATTATCAATGCTAACATTACCAGTAGTATTAAGAAGTTAATACTACCGCCAGAAACAACCAAGCTCTGGTTGTTTTCATTTGACTCGATAATGGTTAACAGAATCGTATCTTGACCCGTTTTACCAAACATATCTGTTGCCGTAAGTTGCAGTTTTATTGTACCAGCGACATTTGGCGCGTAAAACTCCAATGTATTTGGGTTCCTATTAAGAAAACTAACATTAATATTGCCTCCTACAATTTGCCATTTATAATCTAATTGACCATTTTCAGGATCACTAACGTCAGCGACTAACATGACTTTTTGCCTTGTATTCACTTCAAAGTCTTCTATAAGGCTAACTTGTGGTGGTAAGTTACTTTCATCATCGTGAATGCTAACAACAAGGGTACTGTGATTTCCAAGTAATGTTTCACCCTTTGCTTTAAGTTTCACTAAGAACTTTTCAATAGGCTCTGATTCTGTATCGTCGATAATCGGTATTAGAATATTCTTGATCGCGACATCTCCGTCAGCCCAGTTTAATATGCCAGAACTTAATATCATATCTTGTGATGCAGTTGCTGAGTCTGCAACTACTTCAAACTCAACACTTAACTCACCATCAATACCATTATTTCGAATAACAGAAAGCTCTATTTCGCCGTCATTTTCCCTTACATCAATCGTATTTTTCATGAAGCTGATATTACCGGGTCTTATTCGGCCAGCTATATTCACGCGGGCATTAGATGGTGAAACAAGTGACGCACCATTTGTGGGATTTGATAAACGAATAAAAAAAGATTCGACAAATTCTTCAATACCATCAGAGCTAGTTATCGCATCATTAATTTCAATTTCAATTTTTTTAATCGATTCGTCATTTGCATCCCAAGATAGGGTACCGTTACTGCCAATATAATCACTGCCATGTTCAGCACTACCAGGTAGAATATCGTAATCTACACTGATTCGATTTGAATCTTGGCTCATTTGAGCTCTCTCAACTTCAATTACTAGCTTATGACCCTGTTCAACAGCATAGATATTTTTATCGAACGATATGGTACCTTCTGCATTCGTAAGTGAACGCTCGCGTAAAATATACAAACCACTTTGAATATCGCTCACAAGAATTAATCCAGAGGGTAAAAATGGGTAAACTCCCCATGCCCCGTTATAAGCTGGGTTGTTAGAATCAGGAAAGGTATCGAAAAAACCAACTTCAACAGGTATAGCTGGGTTTGAAATATCAAGTATCGTCAACCCTCGTTCATAGGTTGACATATAGTATTTATTACCGCGTACATAGCCATTGTGATCTATGGCAGAAGTGGTTCCTGTCCATTGACCTACCTGATGTGGCGATTTTAATGAATCGATAGCAAAAATTCTTAGTGTTGTGTTTATATCGGCTTTCATCTCATCGAATTCGTCATGGACAAAAAAGTAATTTTTATCTTCACTCCACCAACCTGAATGGACATATTGCGATAATTTATCTACATCATTGTATGATGCAGTTGACAGCAATTTGGGCGCTGATGGATTAGTGATATTCCACAATTTGATTTCATCTTCATTGAAATCTAAAAAAACTAAACAAGATTGTTCATCGCTGGTTTGACATTCCTGCTTCCTACTATCATTAACATTGAATGAAGTACCATCATGGGTATAGCCACTAGCGCCATTTTGTCGAGTTAATGGGGTTATGGTTTGTGGATTTTCTAAACTGTAACTATGAAATTCACCACCAAATTTATTGCTGCCAACTAACTGTAACCAGGGCGTTTCTCCAGGAAGCGCTATGTTGTAGGTAAAGTCAACATTCGAAATATAGAGGTTATGAGCCATTTTAACAGCTTTATTTTGCTCCACTAAAGAAACTGAAATAGGTAATTGGTTTAGGTCAATGATAGACACAAAATCGTTTGATAAATCGCTACTGACATATGCATATGCTTGCCATGACTGTATGTTTTTATCAAAATATTGATATACTTTTATATCTCGCCAGTTTGTAAACTGACCTGCAATCAGTCCTACTTTTCTCGGGCTGCTAGGGTTTGAGAGATCATAAACTATCACCCCCTGAGCTGCACCTAGTAGTGCATATTCTACGTTGGTATTTAGATCAACATGACCCCAAACATCATTCGCTGAAAATCCTGTTTCAGGATCGTGTAATGGCACATGAGCAACTAAATCAATATTATTACAGGGAAATATATCTGCAGCGATTCCTGCAGTACAATTTTCATCCCTTTGCGTTAACGCTAAATTTTTGAAAGACTCCATGCGTTTCGCTAATCTTCGCTTTACCTTTTTTGAAATACCGTCTGAGATAACATTAAAACCACTCTCTCGCAGAGTTTTTGCCATGTTAACGGGTACACCTGTTAATGTTGTTATATTCGTTTCAGGACTTTGACTTTGAAAATGGTCAAAACGATTATACCCTCCCAAAATTGGAACGAGTGTATTTTGTAGTACATATAAT
>Ga0209292_1002502_pt1 | contig 21104 bp, 18 predicted proteins | sample GOMGulsemesocosm_2_FD_184634 | JGI IMG/M metagenome (GOLD analysis project Ga0209292, IMG submission 184634) | Methane-oxidizing microbial communities from mesocosms in the Gulf of Mexico - GOM9C Gulf of Mexico (SPAdes) (version 2) | ecosystem: Environmental > Aquatic > Marine > Cold seeps... | reverse complement strand
CGGCAGCTTAGCGTTTAGTGTCTCTTCACCCAGGTGATCCAGCTTCAAGAATACGTGATCACCGTTTGGACCGGCACCACGACCTTCCAGAATTTCCAGAACCATTGAACGAGCAACAACATCACGACCGGCCAAGTCTTTAGCGTTTGGCGCGTAACGCTCCATGAAGCGTTCGCCGTCCTTGTTGACCAGATAACCACCCTCGCCACGGCAACCTTCTGTAACCAGAACACCTGCACCAGCAATACCGGTCGGGTGGAACTGCCACATTTCGATGTCCTGCACCGGGAAGCCAGCACGCAGTGACATACCAAGACCGTCACCGGTGTTGATGTGGGCGTTAGTGGTAGAGGCGTAGATACGACCAGCGCCGCCGGTAGCGAAGACAGTTGCTTTCGACTTAACGTAAACAACTTCGCCGTCTTCCATGTTCATGGCGATAACGCCAGTCACAACACCGTCTTGGTTCTTAACGATATCGACCGCGAACCACTCATTGAGGAATACGGTATCGTTCTTCACGTTGCCCTGATAAAGGGTGTGCAAGAGCGCGTGACCGGTACGGTCAGCCGCGGCACAAGTACGTGCAGCCTGGCCGCCACGACCGAAGTCCTTGGACTGACCGCCGAACGGACGCTGATAGATACGACCTTCTTCAGTACGCGAGAAAGGCATGCCCATGTGGTCCAGCTCGTACACCGCTTCAGGGCCTACGTTACACATGTATTCGATAGCGTCCTGGTCACCGATGTAATCGGAACCCTTAACGGTATCGTACATGTGCCAGCGCCAATCATCGTTCGCATCATCAGAAGCAATAGCACAGGTGATACCGCCCTGAGCCGACACAGTGTGTGAGCGCGTTGGGAATACCTTGGTAATAACCGCTGTTTTGTAACCGGATTGAGCCAGTTGCAGTGCGGCGCGCATACCAGCGCCACCGCCACCAATGACGATACCGTCAAAAGAAATAGTACGAATGTTAGACATTACTTAAAATCCCCACAGAATTTCGATACCCCAAACAACGTAAGTCACAGTGACTACGCCCAGTACCATTTGCGCCAACACTCGTAAGAGCGTTGCCTTGGCACCCATTGTGCGGGTTGTTATATAGTCGGTCACAACTGACCAAAGGCCGATCCATGCGTGTGCGGCAGTGGATACCAGAGCAATCAAACTGAATACTCGCACCCACATCTGGCCAAACAGCGCAGTCCATTGCTCGTAACCCAAATCAGGAGTACAAACAATAAAGCCAACCAAAAATAACGTGTACGCCGCAAGCACGACGGCACTGACACGCTGAATCATCCAGTCGTAAAGACCACTGCGACCAAAACTTGTAATTGAAGTTACCATACCCAAACCCCCGCCAATACCATCAGAGCCACAGCGACAAACAGCACAATCTTCGCACCGGTTTGACCGCCCTCTAAAGTTTCACCAATGCCCGCATCCATTATTAGGTGACGGATGCCCGCGACCAGATGGTACGCAAGAGCAGCCAAGCTACCCCAGATAATGAACTGGTAAATTGGGTTCTGCAGTGACTCTTGCAACTGAGCAAAACTCTCAGCCGACTCGAGGCTGGAATCCAGCATGCAAAGTAAAATTGCTACTACAGCAAACAGGATCACACCAGACACACGGTGCAAAAGAGACACGTACGCAGTAATCGGAAGTTTTATTGTTGAGATATCGAGATTGACAGGTCTATTCTTGTTCACGGTTGAATCACACCTTATAAGCCCAGTAATCAGGCAAAAACGAAGACGACGGTTTAATACCGAAAATCTTCCAAAGCATAGGCAGCCAACACAAATTGTGCCAACTCCCCCCCTGCAAGACGCGCGAAATTATAGAGAGCCGCCCAAAGAAACACAACAAAAGAGAGTTCTTTCAACAATTTAGGCCGCCAGACAAACAAGCAGGCTATTTTTTGACCGCCTAGTCGCTTTCACCACAAAGCCCCTACAAGCCCTAAAATACAACTTCATTTATATGGAGCGCAAAAAATGACAGCAAGCACCATCGCAGTGCAAAAACCATAAGCACTGCATTCAAGCACCAAAGATGCGCAAATTCCCCCAGCCTAGACTAATGTGTGTGCACTTCCCTGATTTTACAGGGTAATTTCATTTGACAATCCTTGCTCGGAGCTTATAGTGTGGCCGCCTTCACAATCCGGCCAGACGTTACCACAAGTTACGCAAGAGCCCGGAATTATATAAATACTCACAACAGGAGCCTGTGATGACTGACAAGAAAGCTCAACTCTCGGTCGACGGACTGGACCAACCCATTGAACTGCCTATGTATTCTGGCACCCAAGGGCCCGACGTTATCGACGTAACCAGTCTAGTTAGTAAAGGTTACTTCACTTACGACCCAGGTTTCATGTCTACAGGCTCATGCGAGTCCAAGATTACTTACATTGATGGTGGCAAGGGCGTACTGCTGCACGGCGGCTACCCCATTGATCAGCTGGCCAATCAGTCTGACTACTTAGAAACCTGCTACCTGCTACTGAACGGTGAGCTGCCTAACGCAGCACAGAAGAAAGCGTTCGTAGAAGTTATCGGCAGCCACACCATGGTGCACGAGAACATTGCTCGCTTCTTCCGCGGCTTCCGCAGCGATGCTCACCCAATGGCCATCATGTGTGGTGTTGTGGGTGCGCTGTCTTCTTTCTACCATGACTCGCTGGACATTAACGATCCTGAGCAGCGCATGATTTCTGCGCACCGCCTGATTGCAAAAATGCCAACACTTGCCGCCATGTGCTACAAACACCACATCGGCCAGCCGTTCATGTACCCAAACAACAAGCTCTCTTACTCAGAGAACTTTCTGCACATGATGTTCGGCACGCCTTGTGACGACCCAGAAGTGAACCCGATCCTGGCTCGCGCTATGGATAAGATCTTCCTTTTGCACGCCGATCACGAGCAAAACGCTTCTACTTCTACTGTACGTCTGGCTGGCTCTTCTGGCGCCAACCCATTCGCCTGTATCGCAGCGGGTATTGCTACTCTGTGGGGCCCAGCACACGGCGGCGCCAACGAAGCGGTACTGACGATGCTTGACGAAATCGGTGATGTTTCTAACATCGACGCCTTCGTTGCCAAGGCCAAGGACAAGAATGACCCGTTCCGCCTAATGGGCTTCGGTCATCGCGTTTACAAGAACTTTGACCCCCGCGCCAAAGTAATGAAAGAGACCTGTGATGAAGTGTTGGCTGAACTGGGTATCGAGAACGATCCAGTACTGGCTATCGCCAAGCGCCTAGAAGAAATCGCTCTGGAAGACCCATACTTCGTTGAGCGCAAGCTCTACCCGAACGTCGACTTCTACTCAGGCATCATCATGAAAGCAATCGGTATCCCAACTGATATGTTCACCGTGATCTTTGCCACTGGTCGTGTTTCTGGCTGGATTGCACACTGGAATGAAATGATCAGCAGCCCGTACAAGATTGGCCGCCCACGCCAGCTATACAAGGGTTACGAGCCGCGTGATTTCACGCCGCTGGAAGAGCGCAAGTAACTCTTCATTGTTTAAAAAGGCCGCGCAAGCGGCCTTTATTTTATCCCCCGAAAAGAATTCACATCCCTGCGCCCCGCAAACCTCACCCTCCCCTGTAAACCCCACTACAACACCTATACTCATCCACAGACCCACCAAGCAGCATCAATAAATTACTGAGTTAGCCGCTATTGAGCTGTAGAGCTGTAGAGCTGTAGAGCTGTAGAGCTGTAGAGCTGTAGAGCTTGGGCACTGTATTGATCCGCTCAGGGTCACACCACCAAATGTGGTCCTACGAGGGTAATAGTATGCTGCAAATTAACACCCAGAGCTTAAAGGCAAAGCTAATCTTGGTCGTACTCACCGGGTTCGGTCTGTTGCTTGCAGTATCCGAAAGTGCCGTTATCGCACTTAATGGCAGTATTCATCAATATCACACCTTAATGCACGAACATGTGCGTGCCGAGCAGTCTGTAAATCAAATAAACTTCAATTTTAAAGTGCAGGTTCAGGAGTGGAAAAACGTACTCCTGCGCGGCTCGGACCCCAAGCAGCTAAACAAGTACTGGGGTAAAGTTTGAAGAGCAACAGAATATAATATAACAACAGGGACGAGACCAATCCCAACCCTAAAAGACGATCTCGCCACCCACAAAACTGACATAGAAGACTTTTTAGTCGCACATCAAACTATGGGCCAAGCCTATTAGCGTGGCTACCAAGAATTCATCGATTCAGGATTTGTCCCCAGCGCCGGCGATAAAGCCGTCAAAGGTATAGACAGAGCACCCTCCAACCAACTTAAAACCATTGCCAGTGAGTTCACTAGACTTCGCCTAGAGTTCAGTAACGAGGTCGACGAGCGCAGCGCCCAGGTCAGTATCTGGTCAACTCTTGGCGTCATCTGCATTACCGTACTCGTCGTTTCACTGCTGTGGATGGTCCTACAAAACATCTTTCTAAAGCCACTTAACAACGTCATGAAAAACATCGACAACCTCGGTCATTGCGACTTCCAAACTCACTTTGACACCTCTGCAAAGGACGAACTGGGGGACCTTTCAAGAAATCTAGATCACATGCAAGATGAAATCATTGAAGTGCTCTCAAAAGTGCGCGACACAGCAAGACAGCTACAGGAAGCATCGCAAAGCATCAATAAAACGGCCATGGACATCACCCACAACACGGGTGAAACCGAGCAGTACACGCAACAAGTTTCAACCGCCGTAAGCGAAATGTCAGAGACAGTTCAGGATGTTGCCCAAAATGCAGCTGGCGCAGCCGCAGCTGCTGAACAAGCCGACCAGAACGCACAGGAAGGTTTAGACATCATGAGCCAAACCATTGGCTCTATTAATGCACTTTCCGACGAGGTAGATCACGTTGCAGGCGCAATGAATCAACTCGAGCAAGACACTTCGAGTGTCGGCGCCGTACTGGACGTCATTAAAGGCATCGCCGAGCAAACTAACCTACTCGCCCTAAATGCAGCTATCGAAGCCGCACGAGCCGGCGAGCAGGGCCGAGGCTTTGCCGTTGTCGCTGACGAAGTGCGCGCACTTGCTCAGCGCACCCAAGAGTCCACCGAGGAGATTCAGCAGATCATCGAGACCGTCCAAACTGGCGCCTCCAATGCGGCAAAGGCCATGGGCAGCAGTCAGGAACAGACTAAGTCAACGGTCAGCCTAGCCGATCACGCTGGGGGCTCCATTCGCGAAATCACCAGCTCGGTCAGTAGCATTCGAGATATGAATACGCAGATTGCCACAGCGGCTGAACAACAAAGCGCCGCCGCCAACGAGATCCGACAGAATGTCGACAACATGAACACCCTGGCACAACAAACCCATCAAACTGCCCAAGGGGCAACGCAGATCGCCAACCAACTTGACCAAACCGCCGTTGAACTGTCTCAACTCATCGAGAAGTTTAAAATTTGAGCTGATAAAAACGCCTAACAAAACACTAAAAAAGCCACGGGAGTGGCTTTTTTAGTGCTTGTAAAGAAACGACCGCACTCACCTTAACAATTCACTTAACATCCGCTCATTCACCTCACGCCACTGCGGCAGACTCTTCTGGCTATCGGCATTTAACTTTCGGCCACGCGCCTTTGCAAGCCACAAACTATCACCGTTAAAACTGTAAATCGGCAACAAGTCTGTGCGCTGTGACGCAGGCAAAATCGTTTTATTAATGTTATCAAGGATTAGCGGTTCCGACTCAGGTGTAGCGTAGTAGGCCAAAACCATGTGCGCCTGATTAAAGTCGAGAGCCTTCACGTAGGTAATTCGAATCTTCTCCTTGTCGACCCCTACCTCATTGAGCGTAAAATACTTACCGATCGAAAAGTCCTCACAATCGCCAGCATTGGTCGCGAGCGTTTCAATAGGTGTGGCCCAGTAATCCTCCTTACCCCAGTGCTCAATATCACTGACCCAGCGTACACGATTAAAGAAGTCGTTTGCCTGCTTCACCCGAGGCCCATCTTGCTGACTCGCCATTTCGCGGGCACGTACCATCAGCTGCCGCCAATCACTGACACGAGCACGAGCAGCATCATCGTAACGTCGTCCAATCGCCTCTAGGTGCGCCTCAGTTAGCTCTAAATACTGACCAAACGATGGGCTCGGAGCCAACAGCCCTCCGAAAAAAACAGCGATAGCCAATACGTACTGCACAATGCACTTCATTCTTAGCGATACACCCCAATGGCCAAACATAAAAACTATGAAAGACGACACCAATGGCCGCCCTCAGCGAGAATAAGCATAGAATAATGCACAACGGCTGGAACCGCTAAACCTTTAAGCTGTTAAGCCTATGGCGTGCTAGACATCACACTACAAGCCGCTAAACTGAGCTACTCAAATCAGGGGCCGCAATGCCAATCATCACCGACAATCTCCAGCGAGGCATTGTATTTGCACTCACCACTGCACTTATTGGGAGCACTGCGGGTGCCGCGACCAAACTTATTGCCGGCGACGTGCCAATATCGGTCATCATATTTATCCAATACAGCATCTGCCTATTGCTAATACTGCCCAGCATCATCAAAAATCGACAACAACTGCACACAACCCAAATAAGCGCGCATATTGCCCGAGGACTCGCGGGCTGGCTCAGTTTCCTGGCCTACTTTTACGCCCTCAATGAAATTTCACTGGTCGAGGCGAACTTATTACGCAACACCGCACCACTTTTTGTGCCGCTGGTGCTATTCATTTGGGGAAGGCAACTCATCGATAAACGTCGATGGCTACCGCTGGTCGTCGGATTTTTAGGCATCAGCTTCATACTCAGCCCCGAAAACCCAAGTAATGGCGCTGCACTGGCTTACTGGATCGGACTCGGATCAGGGGCCGCGCTGGCGGTATCAATGGTTGGCACACGACGCCTATCACGCACCGACAGCAGCCAAACCATCATCTTTTACTACTTCGCGCTATCGACACTCTGTAGCCTACCGTTTGCTGTAAGCGACTGGCAGGGGCTGCCCGCACTCAAAACATGGCCTTATCTGGCCTACATAGGTGTATCCATCTACCTGGCCATGTGGTCTTACACACTGGCCTACAGCCACGCAAAACCTAGCGTTGTCGCCCCCATCAGTTATTTTTCTGTGGTTTTTTCTGGCGTTCTCGGGTGGTTACTTTGGCAAGACATGCCAAGTACACTGTCCTTCTACGGTATATTCTTGGTCGTCTGTGCCGGAGCCGCCACACTGGCAATGCCCAGCGCAACACCAAGACACACCGATTCCAATAAATGAGATCAAACGATGCCTGAGCTGATGTTCCAATCACCCTTCACCCAGCACCTGGGGATTCAAATCACCGAATGGCAGGAAAACCAAGTCAAACTAAAAGTGAAGCTGAAAGATATTTTTCTGAATTCACACGGCGTGCCACACGGCGGTTTTCTCTGCTCCCTGCTCGATGTCGCCACCGCCCTATCGGGTACTTATTGCACCAACCCCAATAATATTCGTAAAGCTCTGACACTGTCACTGAACACCAATTTCATGGCGCAAGCCAGTAGCGACGAACTATTTGCCTCAGGTGTGGTGATAAAGTCAGGCTACAAAATTTATTACTCCAGCGCAGAAATAACCGACAGCAACCAACAACTCATCGCCACTGCACAAGCGGTGCTCAAATACACAAAGGGAAGCGAAGGGCCAGAAGGACTCGCAAGATAAGCCCGGTACCGGCCTTCGCACTTTAGGTGAACATCAGTAATCAACACCTTTTCGCGCTTTAACGCCCGCCTTATAGGCGTGCTTGATATCCTTCACCTCAGAAACCGTATCACATAACTCTCTTAACGCTTTGCCCCCGCCACGCCCAGTCATAACCACGCTCATCTCACGCGGGCGCCGCGCAACAGCGTCCAAGATCATCCCCTCATCCAAATATTTATACGCCAGCATGTAAGTCATTTCATCCAGTAGTACCAAATTGTAGCTAGCATCACTGAGCATACGTTCAGCAACTGCCCATGTTCTTTCTGCAGCGGCAATATCGGCCGAACGGTTCTGGGTATCCCAAGTAAAGCCCGTGCCCATCTGGTAAAAATCATCGGCAGGGTGGTGTTGCTGCATCCACAGCTCCTCACCTGACAACTGCTCCCCTTTGATAAACTGCACAACACCAACTTTATGACCATAACCTAACGCGCGCATGACCATCCCAAAACCCGAGCTGGTTTTACCTTTACCGTCGCCGGTCAGTAAAATACAAACACCACGCTCCTCAGCAGCTGCCGCAATACTGGCATCTACACTGGCTTTCTGCCTTTCCATTTTCTTTTTATGGGAGGCAGATTTTTTATCGTCTTCAGTCATCATCACATCCTTAATAACATGCTCAATCAGCCGCCTATGGTACGCGATTGACGTCAAGTCCAACACCACCAGCATAGCAAGCCTTAGGCTGACTATTCACTGAGAAATACCTTAAATATAACAATCTAGGTTGACAAGCAGATGCCCAATGTTAGAATGCTCCCGCTTTCGTAAGAAGGCGATGTGGGGCCTTAGCTCAGCTGGGAGAGCGCAACACTGGCAGTGTTGAGGTCAGCGGTTCGATCCCGCTAGGCTCCACCAAATTTTAAAACCTCGACCAAAAGTCGAGGTTTTTTTATGCCTGCAATAAATATATAAAATACCTACCCACTCGCCGACTGCGGGTAGGTTACACTACTCCGACGCCTCTGTTTCCGACTGAAACTCACCTATCGCCTCTTCGGTTGCCATCAACATCGATGCAGCACGAGGGTAACCGCTGTACTGAGCAATAAACAATAACAGCTCACGCGCCTCCTCCGGCGTCATTTCACCACGTTTTAAGGACGCCTTCACTTGAATTTTATAGGTCGAAGCCTCGCCTTTTTCCGCAATAATGCCCATCAGCAATATTCGCTTATCTCGGATACTCAAAGTATCGCGTGTCCACAACTCTGCAAATAATTGCTTCAGCATCACATCGGTAAAATCATACCCTTCTGGCGGCACCATGATGTCTCCAGCATAGACATCTAGCATTGTTTTCTCACCGAGCTCTCTGCGTTCTTTATCGTTCATAACTAAACCCTTTATTATTTTGAGACCAGATTAATCAAGCGTTCCAAATAACTTGTCATACAACATCGTCAACGAAGCGTAGTTACCCATCTGCATGTTCTCGTGGTGCACATGATGCTTTTTCGTAATCCAACTTAACGTTTTAAACGGAAAGTAGGGCAGATCAACAAACGTATGATTTATCGTATTTAATTGTGTATAGAGCACGTACATCACAACAATAGAGGCGACATGGAAAGGCCCCATCAACACCGACAACACAACGACCGTTGCCATAATCAAGGTTAAGCCAATAAATGTTTCCAGCGGATGGACATAATGGGCGTCAATGTAGGTCGGTTGACGCGCCTGATGATGCAATGCATGAATTTTTCGCATAGGCCCGTCACCATGAAACCAAAAGCGATGCACCAGGTAGTAGAAGAAGTCATAGACCATTAAAATTAAAATCACGTCGAATAAAATTGCCCATACAGACATAGACTCTGGCGTTAGCACAAAAGGTAAAATCAACACAAAAAAGACAACATTACACAGCAAGCCCACCAACCTATTCTTCTTAACAACAGGCATGTACTTTTTCATTTTTAGTTTTTCAGCATCACCCTTCTCATTAATTAATTTCATACGAGCTAATGCAGGCACTTTAAACGCAATAAACTTCCCAGAAACGGTCAGCACCACCATCAAAGCCAAGGCGATCACGGACAAGGTCAAATTATAATGAGCGCCAATTAAATCAAACAAACTATCCATCTTTTATCCCCACAACTCTATAATTTCAGACACTATCAAGGCTGCCTCACTAAAACCGGTGTTATTTTTGTAACAGTAGCGCCACCAACTCTCTGACCGCCTCATCGCCGAGCTGGCTTTTAAGCTGCTGGGCTAATACGCCAAGATCAATATTCTCTGCAGGCGAAAACACCTCTGACTCGACACATAACCCTTTATAAAGGTGAAGAAGCACGGCCTTGAAATGCTCAAAATCAGCCTCCCCAAGCAGCACCCTTAACGTCTCCTCCAAGCCATTCAAAGCCTCCACCGAATCTGCAATCAGATCTCGCCCCTGCGCCGTGAGGTGGATCAAAACTTGTCGCGCATCTCCCGGCTCAGGCCTGCGCTCCAAATACCCCAGGCCATTCAGCTCAGCGACGGTAGCGCTTACCGCCTGCTTACTAACTTTCTGGATAGCGGCAATACGATTGATACGCCCCCCTTCAGGGCCAATCAATGTAAGCACCTGGCCAAAAGAGGGCTTCAAACCTGGGTGCCCCTTCGCCATGGTTAGCGCCATCAGACGGCGCGTTACATAATCAGCCAGGCGCGGTAACAAACCAGCCAACAGGGCTCCTTCACCGATCTCAGCAATCACCTGGCCCGCATTGCCAGCCCGACCACCCGTCAAGCTCAACGCGCCATCTAAAGCGGACAAAGAGGCCACCACAGCACTTAATTCTTGCGAGCCGGCAAGCGTCGCATACTCACTATATATTTCAGCACTCACCCGCAAACCATCAAGCTGAAGCTGGCGGCCCTTCGGCGTCAATACAATGCGCCTAGCCCGCCCATCGAATGGGTCAGCCTCGCGGCGAATGTATCCCGCCTTTTCAATCTGATTCGCGGTTTGATTACAGGCCTGCTTACTAATCTCAAGCTGCTCAGCCAACTCGGTGATGCGCAACCCCTCCTCATTGAGCAACGATAGATAGGGTTCAAAATTCAGGCGCAGGTGCTGGTGCCCCATGCGCTCAGACAAGCGCCTCATGGTTTCAAATTGCAGGTGGCGACTTACGCCCAGCAGATGACGAGCAAAATTATTTTTATAGCTCGTCCAAAGCCCACCTTCGGCCCAGTGTGTATTCGATGCAGTTGTCATAAAGCAGATGGTAAATACAACTTGACCAACCGTCAAGCTTCATTGACAATATTTGGAAATACAGAAATAAATCTAATGCTTACCCACTAACAATAAATAATAGAGAGGGACACGATGACCCAACGCATGAATGTTGGTTTTATTGGCTTGGGCAATATAGGTAAACCCTGCGCCATGCACCTAATCTCAGAGGCGTTTAACGCCCACGTTTTTGATATCAGCGAACAAGCGTGTAAAGAGCTCGAAGCCGCAGGCGCAAATATATGCCCATCAGTGGCCGAGCTGGCAAACAACTGTGAACACATAGGCATCTGCGTACGCGATGATGCACAGGTAGAAACCTTACTCTATGGAGACGATGGCATCTTCAGCAATGCGCAGGCAGGTAGCAGAATTGCGATTCACAGCACTGTCACCCACGCCTCGATACTGCGCTGGGCCGACGATGCTCAAGCACATCAACTGCATTTATTCGACGCAGCGATTTCCGGCGGTGCTAATGGCGCCGAGAACGCCACCCTCTGCTATATGGTTGGCGGCGATGAAGACACGATCAACCTATGCAAACCGGTATTCGAAACCTCAGCCGACAAGATTGTTCACGCCGGTAAGATTGGCTCAGGGCTCCTACTCAAGCTCTGTAACAACTTAATCACCTACGCCGAGTTCATGGCCATGTCTGAAGCCACCAGGCTGGCCGAAGCTGGCGGACTGTCTATCGACATGCTCCGTGAAGTAGGTGAGTCCAACGGCATTATCAATGAGACTATGCACATGTTCATTAGCAGCCGTAATGCCCTGGCGGAAAGTTGCAGCGAAGATGAAATGCAAGAGATGTTTGGACCCTTCGGTAAGCTCAGCGAGAAGGATCTCGACAGCGCACTCGGCAGTGCCGCCGAGCTCAATGTCGAACTTCCATCCACACAAGCATTGCGTACTCGCGTTTACGACATGTTTTTAAATAAGGCATAAAAGATGAACAGTGAATCTCTACTATTTATTAATGGTGAATTGACAGCCGCCGCGTCAGGCAAAACCTACACCAACATCGACCCGGCCACTGAGCAAGCACTGGGCGAGGTAGCCGACGCTGGCCGCGACGACATGGAACGAGCGATTGCCGCCGCGCGCAATGCCTTTGACACAACAGACTGGTCGCGCAATCACGAATTACGATTGCGCTGCTTGCGTCAACTCAAAGATGCCCTACTGGAAGAGGTCGATGACCTACGCCAGCAGATCTCCGCCGAGACGGGTGCACCACTCGGTATTTGTGGCGAAATGGGACCACACTGCGATCTGCCCATTGGCTTTATTGACTACACTCTGGAGCAGCTGCCCAACTACCCATGGAGTGAGGACATTGGCATCGCGGCACCGATGGGCTTGAAATCGAAACGCCTTGTGGAGAAAGAAGCCATCGGCGTTGTCGGCTGCGTGACACCCTGGAACGTGCCACTGCAAATCAACCTAGCCAAATGCATTCCCGCCCTGGCGGCAGGCTGTACCGTAATACTCAAAGCAGCACCCGACACCCCCTGGTCCGCAACATTGCTGGGTAAACTGGTTGCCAAGTACACGGACATACCGGCCGGTGTGTTCAATGTCATCACCTCCAGTGACCCACGAACAACAGGCGAACAATTGGTCGAAGACCCGCGCGTGGACATGATTTCATTCACAGGCTCAACACCAGTCGGCAAGCGCATCATGTCGCAAGCCTCGGCAACGGTGAAAAGAGTGTTTCTTGAATTGGGCGGCAAGTCAGCCAACATCATGTTGGATGACGCCGACCTTAGCCAGAGCTTATTGACAGCCCTCGCGGTCTGCTTCCACGCAGGTCAAGGCTGCGCTATTCAAACTCGCCTGCTGATTCCCCGCTCACGCCAACAGGAAGTCGAAGAACTGCTTACCGCCTATTTCCAGTTTATAGAGTACGGCGACCCCACCTCCGACAGCCAAATCATGGGGCCAGTGGTCAACGCCAAACAACGTGCTCGAGTGCTCGAATACATAGAAAAAGGCAAGGCCGAAGGCGCTCGTATTCTTGTAGGTGGTGGCACACCCGCACACATTGAAAAAGGCTACTACATTGAGCCAACCGTATTTGTCGATGTCGACAATAAAATGACCATCGCGCAGGAAGAAATTTTTGGCCCCGTCCTATCGGTCATCAGTTACGACACAGAAGATGAGGCCATCGCCATCGCCAACGATTCACCCTTCGGCCTATCGGCTGGCGTTTGGTCGGCCGATGAAGCGCGCGCATTGAGCGTTGCTCGTAAACTTCGAGTGGGCACCGTCAACGTAAATGGCGGCAATTTTTACGCTGCCGACGCACCGTTTGGCGGCTACAAGCAAAGCGGAATAGGCAGGGAAATGGGACGTGAAGGCTTTGAAGAGTACCTCGAAACAAAAACAATCGCAGTAGGAATCCACTCATGAGCCAGCAACCAGACAAGCGTCATGTCATCGCCATCACCGGCGGCTCTAAAGGTTTTGGCTTTGCTATTGCCTGTAAACTAATTGAAGCTGGATACCGTGTTGGCCTGATTGGCCGAGACGCTTCCGCACTGCAACAAGCGGTTGAGAGACTGGGTAAACAGCACTGCTTTGCAACCACTGCTGACGTCGGCAGCAGCCAACAAGTTCACGAGGCCCTGCAGGCCATCAGTGCACATTTTGGCCAGCTCAATGGCTTGGTCAACAACGCAGGCCTAGCTCGCCCCAACAGCGTTGAGAAATCAAAGGAAGCCGAGGTCATTTTACAGGTTAACACCAACTTCCTCGGCACCGTCTTCGCCAGCCAAGCCGCCATTCCATTGCTGCGCGGCAGCGACAACCCACGCATTATCAATATCTCTTCTGCGTCAGCCTGGCACTATGACGAGATGAGCCACTTATCGGTGTACGCCGCGACCAAAGCTGCGGTTGAACGCTTTAGTCGCGACCTGCGTGAAGAACTACAAGTCGACGGTATTGGCGTTACCTGCCTGCGCCCAGGTGGGGCCTGGACAAACTTCTCCGACGGCTGGGACAGTGAGGCATTGATCGCTGGCCTCACCGCCTGGCAAGACGCTGGCGCAAATATGGACTCAGGCATGGATGCAAAGGATGTCGCCAACGCCGTTGTTTATGCGCTTGCGCAACCGGTCGGTGTCGCCGTTGACCTACTGGAGATTCGCCCCAACATCCTTACTCCTAAAATGGGAGGATAAGAGCTTATAGCGAGAACAGCTCAGAGTGCTAAACTTCACCACGACACACTTGACGCGGGCGCCTCTCGTACCTAGAATACGCTCCTCTTTCGGGGCCTTAGCTCAGCTGGGAGAGCGCAACACTGGCAGTGTTGAGGTCAGCGGTTCGATCCCGCTAGGCTCCACCAATTAAAAGCCGCAGACGTTAACATCTGCGGCTTTTTTATGTCTAATGATTTTACATCCTCAACGAAATGGAGCCTAGCCAGCTTCAGCGTGGAGAAGCTTGCGGCGAGCAACTGTCTAGGTCAGACTCACGAAACTGTAGGTCAACAAACAACGGCTGACCCGGAACGCCACTAATTGCATCACTTTCGCGCGCTGCACCGCCTTCCATGCCAGCTACTATACCCGCCACCTCTCCTTTTGTTACCGGCGTATCTGAACGTCCAGCAACCGCAGCATCATGATCCGGACCCTCAAAGCCATCCACATTCAAACCCAGCTCATTGAACTCGGGGTCATCAATCAAATTAAAATCCAACGATAAAACCGTATCATCATCGCAATCACAAACAACATAGGCTTCGTCAGGCGGCGTGTAATCGCTGGTTTTGGCCTGAATACTTTTCCTCACTTCGGCATCACTACGACGGCGCTGAAAAGGCAACACCTTGGCCACATCCACCTGTGAGTCATCAATATGATCAGCGTCATCTCGACGACGATCTAATAACCGCTCCTCCCCCTCCCTGCCATCAACTTTCACTTCAATGGGTTTATCATTTGCAGCAGGGAAAACGTCAACCGGCAGACTCGACTCATCTAACCAGTCCTCTTCAAATTCAGCCTGCTGATCAAGACTCAACTCAAATTCGGGCTCTTGCGGGCCGCCTTCCGACGAGTCGGCTTGCGCGGCATTTTGCACCGCATCATCTAACCCGAAATCTTGGTCAATACCCGGCAAACTACCCATATCGCAAGGGCGAACATCAGCCCCCCCTGTACCAGCAAGCCCATCAAAACTATCATTAAAAGGTGACAAGCTCCCTGCGTCATCAGCCGCGCCAGCAGCGGCCACAATGGCCGCCTGTAAAGCTTCAGACTCCGAACTGGCAACACCCGTATCAGCGCCCTGCGGCTGTGCATGCTCATCATTGTCCAGATCACTAAGAGCCTGGCCAAAGGGCGCATCATCAGGGCCAGGGAACTCACAGGCAGGGTCAAAGTCAGCAGCCTCCACCAGTGCTTCAAACTCTCGATCCAGTACCTCATCAAGCAATAACAACGGCTTACCTAAACCCTCAAGGGACTCAACCCCCACCGCAGGCACAACAACATCATCATCAAGAATACAGACATCATCAGCCAACTCATTGAGCGTCCCGCCTTCCGGCCAGTGCATGCCCTCAACTTCTGTCGCACTTGGCTGCCAATAATCGACATCAACTAAAGGCTCCACCGCGGCCCCCCGCGCCACCACAACGGCAGATTGAGAGCGCAGACGTAACCCCATCAGCAAATACAACCCCACCGCCAACAATGGCAACCCCAGCAATAAACCAGTCTGCCACCATGCCCGCACTTCCACCTGCCGAGGCTCGCGCAATGACTCGGACAAGGTGGCAGCCATCACTCCGTTAATCACCACGCCTGCTGCTGCAGGTGCTGCAATATTTAAACTGGCAGCCTTAACGGCCAACGCTGAAGTCGTGAGCTCGCCGACAGGCTCAGTCGTTAATTCAGGAGCCTGCTCAGGGGTTATTAAAGCCCCCAATACAGACCGTTCACTTGGCGGAGCCAAGGCAACCAACAGCTGAGCCGAATCAATCGGTGTCGCGCTCACCTCTTCCCGCAAACGATCAATTTGTAAATTTTGCAACTCAACGAGCCGTGTCAGCATTTGCACATAATCAGACCCCTCGAGCTTGTTGAGGCGAGTGCGTAAGTCGTCATTCTCTCGACGCAGCTGATCCATCAATTCACGGTTACCATCAAGGTCAGCACTCAATTGAGCCCGCGATACTTGCGCTGGATCAGTCAGAGGGGGCTCGCGCCTTTCAGCCAAGCGTAAACGTCCCTGTGAGGCATCTTCCAGTACCTGAACAGTGCTTACCTGGTCTTGCCCAACTGACGGCGTATCCGCCACCCTAGTAGACAGCGGTAGCTGCGAACTTTCTGGCAAACGCAATAAACTGCCAGCAATTAACTGATGTTCACTGCTCCCAGAAAAGGCATTCGGGTTATTTTCAAACAGCCAGCGGCTGGTAGAGCGTATTGTTTCCTCGGTGCCCTGCCGCCACTGCTCGGCGATCTTCGAAAGCGTATCCCCGCTGCGTATGCGATAGTGTGTGCTAGCAGCATCAACCACTCGCGCAGTAGCCACAGAGGATGGGCGACCAGCCAAGCCACCCTGCGAAGCCTTTTTAAGCCCTAGCTGGCCAGGCGCAGCGCCAGTATTCACCGGCCGCCCCCCTATCTTTTTACCCCTACCTCCTTGCGATATAGCCGTTAAGGAACCCACAGCTTCAGAGATCGTGGGCGGAGGGTCTAAAAATAAGGTGTACTCTCGATAGACAGAACCACTTGCCCACTCCAAGCTGACCAGCAGATTAATATAAGGCTCGGTAATAGGACGCCTAGAGCGAACACGAAGACCAAGCGCCTCCCCTTCACCTGTCAATTCCAGCACAAAAAGGTAATTTGAGTTGACCAACTCGACACCCAGAGAGCGCGCCTCCTTGCCGAGTATCTGTCGTACGCTTAGCTCTGACGCCTGATAGCGACGATCGCCATCCACGAGGCTGATCCTGGCTTCAAGGTACTGCCCTAAGTAAGTCCCAGTATATATCTCACCCAAACCCAAGGCGAAAACGCCGCCACTAAACAGTGCGCAGGTCGCACCAGCCAGCAGCGTGGAAGTTGCTCTGGTCAATAGAGCTACATCTAAACATAAAGGCTTTGGTGAGGTTTTCAATCGCATCGGCACTTCCCAGCTGGAAAAACCATTCATAAAAACTCACACCACCGGACGGTAAAGCAGGTAGAGGGTCAACTCATCACCAACAACAAAGCTGCCAGAAAGTCCCTAGCACCAGTTAAATCCAGTGGTCACGCTTGGAGTATAGAAAGGAATACAAGGTAAAACTAACTTTAGGTTCCGCCACTTAAACGGATTACTTATAAAGAAACGCTCCGGAATCGGAGCGCCATCTAAAAAAACAGGCGCGAGCATAAGACTGGCCCTATTTCAGCAAAGCGTTAAGTATAAGAAACCAGATGCTTAGACAGAACACGTCTATACCTCATTTATTCGGTGTTAAAAAATGCCGCCTCTTTTTAACAAAGAGACGGCATCGATACGGCCGAAAATAATCTACAACTGTAACCGCTTAAGACAGAGCTGCGTATGCCTTTTCCAGTTTTTTCAGCTGCTTCTTGCCCAGTTCACCACAACACGCGGTAAGTGCATTACGCAGGCGAGCACGACTCATATCTGGCCCCAACATAACCATAGAATCCATGACCGAAAAAGATGAGGTGGTGCCGGCAATCGCAATAAATAAAGGTGCCAGACAGTCTTTCATTTTAAGCTCTAACTGCTCGGCGAGAGTTTTCAGCTCAGCAAATATGTCATCGCGCTCCCAGCTACGCAATGCCTCTAAGCGCCAGAGCGCAAACTGCAACACCTGCTTGAGTTGATCCTGCTCAAGCTTCACCTCAGCAAAATGCTCACTCGTTAAAGGCAGCTGACCAGCGGCCAAAAAAGCCGCTAAGGGCGCAAAGTCGCTCAAGGTGTTCATACGCTTTTGGGCATGCGGAAGCACCTCCATAAGTTTCTCGCGATTGAACATCCACTCGTGCAAACGGTCAGCCAACTGAGCGGTATCCAGATCCTCACGAATCCACAGACCGTTAAGCCAATCAAGTTTTTCAACATCAAAAATAGGGCCGCCGAGACTGACGCGCTGCACGTCAAAATTGTCCATCATTTTCTGCAGAGTAAATTTTTCACTCTCATCGGGCATAGACCAGCCCATACGGCCAAGGTAATTCAGCAGCGCTTCGGGCAGATAACCCATGTCTTTGTAGTAAAGAATCGAGGTTGGGTTCTTACGTTTGCTGAGCTTTGACTTGTCGGTGTTGCGCAACAGTGGCAAGTGGCACAACTGCGGCATATCCCAGCCAAAGTACTCATACAATAACTTGTGCTTAGGCGCTGAGTTGATCCATTCCTCACCGCGCAATACGTGGGTGATTTCCATCAAGTGATCATCGACGACGTTCGCCAAATGGTAGGTTGGCATACCATCTGACTTGAGCAAGATTTGCGCGTCTACCTGCCCCCAATCCAACTCAATCGTACCGCGCAGCATGTCCTCAACAGGACAGGGCCCCTCTCCCTCCGGTACATACATACGCACAACAAATGGCATACCAGCAGCTTTACGGCGCTCAACTTCCGCGTCATCGAGTTTCAACTCGCTCGGTTTAATGGCTGCAAAGCCGCCAGCGGCTCGGCGCGCCTCCCGCAACTCATCTAGCTCCTCGCTGGTGCGGTAACAGTGGAATGCATGACCTTTATCAACCAACTCTTGTGCGTGCTTGGTGTAGATGTCACGGCGCTCACTTTGACGATAGGGACCAAAATCACCGCCCTTGTCCGGCCCCTCGGCCCAATCCAGCCCCAACCAACGCAAACTGTCGTATATTGCCTGTTCAGACTCAGGAGTTGAACGACTTTGATCCGTATCCTCAATACGCAAAATAAACTCGCCACCGTGCTGGCGCGCGAAGCATAGGTTAAACAGTGCAATGTAGGCAGTACCTACGTGTGGATCGCCGGTTGGGGACGGCGCGATGCGGGTGCGTACGGTCATGAGTTCTCTCGGAATACGTATTGTAATTTATGAAAGCGGAAATTATACGCGCAGTGCGCGCACTAGGCGACGGTTAGCCGCATCTATCTCAGAGCATTTCCTACAGGCGAAAAAAAACCGATGAGCGCACTCACCGGTTTTTTAAAAGCATCAACTTAAAGAAAATTACTTCTTCTTCTTTTCAGCCTGACGCTCTTTCTCTTCGATGATCACTTGCTCGGCAACAGAGTTCGGACACGGCATGTAGTGTTCGAATTCCATAGAGAACTGACCACGACCAGAAGTCATGGTACGCAGGCTACCGATGTAACCGAACATCTCGGACAGAGGTACACTGGCCTTGATGCGCACGCCAGTAACGCCCGCTTCCTGATCTTTGATCATGCCACGACGACGGTTCAAGTCACCAATAACGTCACCTACGTGATCGTCTGGAGTGAACACATCTACGTGCATGATAGGTTCGATCAGCTGAGGACCGGCCTTAGGCATGGACTGACGGAAAGCGCCCTTAGCGGCGATTTCAAACGCAACAGCAGAGGAGTCGACTGCGTGGAAACCACCGTCGTACAACTCAACCTCAACATCCAACACTGGGAAACCAGCCAATGGACCTTGGTCCATCATGCTCTTGAAGCCCTTCTCAATCGCTGGGAAGAATTCCTTAGGAACGTTACCGCCGGTTACGACAGAGTTGAAGACGAAACCAGTGCCCGGCTCGCCCGGCTTAACACGGTAGTCGATCTTACCGAACTGACCAGAACCACCAGACTGCTTCTTGTGGGTGTAGCTGTCGTCGAGCTCTTGGGTGATGGTTTCGCGGTAGGCAACCTGTGGAGCACCCACTTCCAGCTCTACGCCGTAAGTACGATTAAGGATATCAACCTTAATATCCAAGTGCAGCTCGCCCATACCACGCAGAATGGTTTCGCCTGAGTCTTCATCAGTCTCAACGCGGAAAGATGGATCTTCTGCGATCATCTTACCGATAGCGATGCCCATCTTCTCGCTGCCACCCTTGTCTTTCGGCTTAACAGCAATAGAGATTACTGGCTCTGGGAAGACCATGGCTTCAAGCGTACATTCGTGCTTTGGATCACACAGTGTGTGGCCAGTCTGAACGTTCTTCATGCCCACAACAGCAATGATGTCACCGGCCTGTGCGCGAGAAATCTCGTTGCGCTCATCGGCGTGCATCTCAACCATACGGCCAACACGCTCGGTCTTGCCTGTGTAAGAGTTAAGGATGCTGTCACCCTTGTTCAATACACCAGAGTAGATGCGGATAAAGGTCAGGGCGCCGAAACGGTCATCCATGATCTTAAACGCCAATGCGCGCAGAGGCTCGTCAACAGAAACCAGAGCTGTCTCACCGTTAGGCTCGCCTGCTTCGTCGGTCAGCGGCTGCGGGTCAACTTCGGTTGGGCTCGGCAGGTAATCAACAACGGCGTCCAGAATCAGCTGCACACCCTTGTTCTTAAACGCAGAACCACAGTAGGTCGGGAAGAAGTCCATGGTGCGAGTACCCTTACGGATACAACGCTTGATGTCTTCCATGGCCGGCTCTTCGCCCTCTAGGTACGACTCCATCAGGTCGTCGTCTTGCTCGACGGCCATCTCGATCAACTTTTCGCGGTACTCTTCAACCTGGTCAACCATGTCGGCTGGGATGTCGACGATTTCGAAGTTTTCTGGCTGGCCAGAATCGTCCCAAACGTAAGCAGTGCGTGTCAGCAGATCAACCAAACCGGTGAAATTTTCTTCGATACCGATTGGCAGAACCATAACCATTGGGTTTGCACCCAGAACCTTCTCAACCTGGCCAACCACGCGAAGGAAGTCTCCACCCATGCGGTCCAGCTTGTTGACGAAGATGATACGGGCCACTTCGGATTCGTTGGCGTAGCGCCAGTTAGTCTCTGACTGTGGTTCAACACCACCAGAAGCACAGAATACACCTACGCCGCCATCGAGAACCTTCAGGGAACGGTAAACTTCAACAGTGAAGTCAACGTGACCCGGAGTATCGA
>Ga0209292_1002496_pt1 | contig 21187 bp, 19 predicted proteins | sample GOMGulsemesocosm_2_FD_184634 | JGI IMG/M metagenome (GOLD analysis project Ga0209292, IMG submission 184634) | Methane-oxidizing microbial communities from mesocosms in the Gulf of Mexico - GOM9C Gulf of Mexico (SPAdes) (version 2) | ecosystem: Environmental > Aquatic > Marine > Cold seeps... | reverse complement strand
TGATTATAGCAGGCATGAATTAAATTCACACCTAAGATACCTAAAGCTTCTCTTTGACCGTGATGACTATTATCATGCATTTTAACATGTAAAATAACTTCATTTGCTTCTTTTTCAAGGTTTAATTGAAATTTAATTCCAACCCAACCTTGGCCTTGATTAGTTTTATGATAATTTAATGACTCAACGGTATCTGCGAACGCAAAAAAACGAGCTTCCTTGTTTTTATTAGGTAAAGTCGTTTGCATTTTTGAATATTCAATATTCAACATTTGCTTCAACCTATCTTCACAAACGTAACGACCACATTCGCCATACATAGAGTCACTTACTTTCATGTCGTAAGCTGAATGTGTAAAAGCAATGGTTCCTGAAGACCCCCCTGCTTTGAAAAAATTAGCTGCCACCTCTTGTCCTGCTCCAATTTCAGCAAATGAGCCATATATGTCTGGCGTCAAATTTATTGCTAAAGCTTTATCCTCTGTAGTTAATCTAGTCTTAATCATTTATTTATTTTTCTGACTAACAAATTTAAGTTTAAATATTGTAAATAAAGAAACATCTCTGTTAATTTTAATATAAAACTAACAAAGGTCACAATACACCTTGATTTTACTCGGTTTTAATTATCACTTTTAAAAATTTCAATCAAATTTTTAAAAGGTAACAAACCAATAATAAACGCTAATAGGGTAGAAATAATTAAAACTAAAAACAATTCAACTGTACCACCGAACACTAAAGTATTCTCTTTAAAACCATATTGTAGTACTACGATTCCTACAATTAGAATTATAAATTTTAAAATCAGTTTATAGTTTACCTTTAGTTTAAATATTACAAGGACTAGTAAAACTTGAATAAGAGCTGTACTTACCTGAGTTATTAATGTTGCAATTGCCGCTCCTTCTGATTTAAATTCTGGAATTAGCATATAGTTCAACAATATATTCAATACAACGCCTCCAATAGCCATTACATTCAATTGTTTTAAACTACCATTTGCAGTTAATAAAGTACCAAAAATATAAGTAATTGAAACTGGAATAAACGATAAAATCAAATATCCAAAACTGTTTGATGCTTCTACCAAATTATCCGTATACCTCAGCGCCATTAAATCATATTTATAAAAATATGCGGTAACACCAATAATAATACTTATTGGTAATAACGTTTTAACACCTAATTCTAAAATTGGCTTAATTGACTCTCTACTTTTAATTAATCTAGCAAATATAGGTAGCAACAACCCTGCAAATAACAATGCAAACATATTTACTGCATCTAAATACCTAAATCCTTGCGCATATACTCCAGCTTGTTTATTTCCGTCATACAACATACGCTCTATCATAACAGAATCTATTCTATTATAAAATGTCATCAACAGAATTAACACTGCGTAAGGAAAACTTTCTTTAAGTAAGGCAATGGAAAATACTTTTTTAAACTTTAGTTTAATTCCTCCTATCTTAATTTTCAATAAAACAATAGAAACTACTGCTGTAAATAGGTAGGAGAACGTTTGAGCATATATAAACCACTCAATTTTAAAATCAGTTGTCACAAAAGGCGACCACAATAAATAGCCACATAAAACAATCATCATTACACGGTCTAACACAGAGATTATAGAATCTATTTTAAATAAATGCAGGCCACCAAAGTTTGAACGTGAAAATTGAATAGTTGCTACAAAAAACTGATTTAATACGAGCAGTGATAAAAAATAAATCTCACTTGACGAATACCCAATAGAAAACCCTGCTACTATTGTAAAAGTAAAATACAAAACAAATAGCAGAAAACGGATGGACAACAATTTTCCAAAATAAGAATTTACAAGTTGAGGGTGCTGTGCTATATTTCGGTTATTGTAATTATTAATACCAAAATCTAATAATATATTTAGTAAAAAGGAAAAATTTAATAACGCAAAATAATTCCCGTAAATTTCTGCGCCCACTCTATTCTGAACTTCTGCATCTATACCCAATATGTAAAACGGCTTAATCAATAAGTTTAAAACCACTATTAATACTAAATTGGATAAGAATGTTTTTTGCATGAAATTAATTCAATTTTCTTTCGTCAAAAATAGATATAAAAATCTATTTTAATGAAAAAAGCCGTTAATCTTAAAATTAACGGCTTTTTGTTCTAAATATTTTTAGTTACTTTTTTTCTGCTGAAACTTTTTCAGTTTCCTTTTTTTCAGATATTTCAGGCTTAGTAATTATTGCTTTATCAACTAACAAATTGTACCATTGATATAGTTTTTTTAAATCGCCATCAAATACTCTATCCTCATCAAATTCAGGTAAAAACTCTTCAGTTTTAGCTCTCAATTCTGCTCCAGGTGCTTTATGATTGATTGACTTTTTATAATCTTCTAATTCTGCCAATTTATCATACACCTTTGTTAAAGGAACATCTTCTTCATATGTATAAATACTAATATCTTCTAATGCTGAAATTTTATCTGTTGCGAAAACTGGAAACTTTTTATCATTATCCAAAGATTGAACAATAATATTGTTACGTCCATTAGCAGCAACTTTATATAAACCTGCTTTACCTGCTATTGAAATTATTCCTTTTAAATCCATTAATTTGTTTTTTTATTGACTGCTAATTTAATTATTTTTTAGCTTATCTAAAGTTATTTTTCAATTAAAATTTAGTTTTATTCTTATTAAATAAGAATCTTAAACTCTTTTATATTATTGCTTCATTAACTTAAAAGTTTTATAGCTTTCATCATAAGATAAAGTTACAAAATACATACCTGAAGGAAATTCATCCATAGAAATTGAAATGAATAAATCTGCTGAATCAATCTCTACAAACTCATATACTAATTTCCCTGCTATGTCATTAATCATAATCCTTACATCATAGTAATCATTTTTAATGATTTGGAAATGATCTACAAATGGGTTTGGAAAAACTACAAATTCATTTTTTTTCAATTCATCTAATGTTGATAAGTCTATTGATGATAAATTAGATATATAAGAACATCCTTCTGGACTAAACACTTCTACTGAGTAACTACCTGAAACTGTTGGATTATAAAATTGCTCGTTAGCATCTGTAATCGCTACATCATCTAAATACCACTGATAAGAATCTGCTGGTGTACTTACCAAACCTCCACCTAAAATATTAATTACGGGACTAATTGGTAACGTACCTTTGATTACAACAATCGAATCAGAATATGACTTACACCCTCTTTCATTCGCTACTACTACAGAAACAGTATCAGTTTCATTAACACTAATAGACGCAGTTGATTCAGAATTAAACCAATTATACGTATCAAAATTATTTTCAGCAGTTTCAAAAATTTCTGGATCGTCACAAATTAATGTATCACCAATAATAGTTACCTCAAAATTTGATTCATTCAACAATTTAAAGGCATCAATCTTTCCGTAACCATATCCAAAATTTGGTGTAACTCCAGTAAAATTATCCTCTCTCGCGTTAAAAATTAAATCATTCTTATAGTCTTCAAAAGTTGAATTTGGACATTTTTCAAGATACAATGCTGCTATACCTGAAATTACAGGACAAGCAATTGAAGTCCCCCCATTTCTAATATGCATTCCTCCTTGAGCTAAAGATCCAGAACCATTATTTGCATACGCTCCAATAACAGCGCTCAAATTACCATCTCCAGTTGCTGAGACATCAGGTTTAATATACCCTCTTCTATTTGGCCCCTTAGAAGAACTAACCGATAATTTCCCCGGCGTATGATTAAACGAATACAAATTACCATTAACATCTATATAATCTAACTGTCCAGCAAAGTTCCCAACAGATGTCACACTTTCTAAACAATTCCAAGAACTGACAATAGTTGACAAAGTATCTGGTAAATTATAATGAATAATATTAGGGTAATCAACAACGTCAGGTAGCCCAATCGATTTTATATTAGATAATCCTAATGCCGTTCCAGACCATAAATCATAAACACCAGCACCTGTTGTCATAAAACTATACAAATAATTTGATGAATCTGGATTTTCTAAATAAACTTCTAAGTGATATACTCCGTTAATTTCTTCCGCAAAGAACTGAACAGGACTCAACTTATTCCCACTATTCATAACAGAATCAATGGTTGATCCTCCTAACATAGCCTCAATAGAATAAAACTGAGTATTCCCTCTAAAATCAAAATTAGGAGATTGTACATTTGCCCCCACTGCAAATTCAACATTTTTAAAATCTAAGGTGTCAGCCCATAAATCAAAATAAACAGCTGAAGTACCTAAAGCTGAACTAGGATTTACTTCAAACCAAGCAAAGGATGTGTCAGTATCCACAGTAGCTTTCAAATGATACTTCCCCCAAGCTCCAGAATTACCAGTAGCAGCAACTACAATTCTACCTGGTTTATCTTTCAATAAACTATCGACAATTTGACCCGCTGGATCCGTACCATCATGACTCCCCATATAATCACCAACGCTAGTATTCACAATGGCAGGTTTCCCTAGAGAGTCTGCAACTTCAAATACGTAATCAATAGCGTCAGCTACCGTTAACGTCCAGTTCGCTAAATTAAAATTTGTCTCTACTATAATAATATCAGATTCAGGAGCTGCACCTTTATAACGCCCATTTTCATTTGCATTACCTGAACCAGTACCACTTACGGTTGTCCCATGTGCATGCCAATCAGTAGACGTACAAATCCCATTATCAATATCTTCATTCGTCCAAGCTTGGCCATAACCATATTTAGGAGGAGTTCTTTGAGCATCAAATGCCATACTATGATCCCAGTATCTTAGTACTCTTGTCGAACCATCATCATTTTTAAAATCCCCATGATTATAATCAATACCTGTGTCAACATAACCAATTATTATATCTTTCCCTGTAAATGACCTTGGCAAAGGCGCATAGCCTGCGTGTACAGAATCAACATTTTGCACTAAACGCATTGTGTCATTCAACATAGCTGGAAATGATGGTGCAAAATATATTTGAGAAACCGCTTTAGTTTGACATAAGTCACCAAGTAATTCAGACGTACATCTGATAAAATGCCAATCAGCACTTGAGTACTTATAGTAAACTTCTTTGTTTGATCTAATCACTTCCAAATTACCCTTCACGGCAAAGTCAGTAACCACATTAGGTGATTTAGCTTTGTAATTATTATAAAATATCCCTCCTTCTTTATCTTTATTTTGCCCAAACGTTAAAGCAAATGATAATAGTGTAAAAATTAGTAAAATATGTTTCATAGACATTCTTTTATATATTGACGTATAAAATAGCACTTTGGTTGAACAAACTTACACTTATTATTTCACGATTCACATCATTTTAACACCTTTTAACCCAAAGCACACTGATTTGTTAAAAGATATCACTAATTTTATGACTTGAAAATTATAAAAACATTAAAATGAAAATACAAAATTTACTTGTAGCATCAGCATTATTACTTTCATATTCTGGAAGTGCACAGGATGTGGATCCAGACATTATCAATTGGTATAATGGTAAGAAGTACGGAATGTCTACTGATAAAGCCTATAAAAAATTGTTAAAAGGAAAAAAAGCTGAGACAGTAATTGTTGCTGTTCTTGATTCTGGAACAGATTTAGAACATGAAGATTTACAAGCTATTATCTGGACAAACAAAGGAGAAATTGCTGGTAACGGAATTGATGATGACAAGAATGGTTACATTGATGATGTTCATGGTTGGAACTTTTTAGGAAATGCTAAAGGTGAAAACATTAATGATGTTCAATTAGAAAAAACTAGACTTTATGTAAAGTTAGGTGAAGAATTTGAAGGAAAATCGGAAAGCGACATAAGTGCTGACAGAAAAGACGATTTTAAATTATACCAAGCTGTAAAAACGGAAGTTGAAGCTGAAATTAAGCAAGCTCAAACCACGCTGACTCAATACAAATCAATGCATGAAATGTTCAAAGCACCTCATGATAGATTAGTAAAACATTTTGGAAGAGAATTCACTGCAGATGATTTAGATTCGTTAACAGGTACTGACTTAGAGAAAGACGGTAAAATGTTTGAACAATTATTTTCTCAAGGGGCATCTTTCAGTGCTCTAGAAGGTGCTGTAAACAGTATTGAATCTTCATTAAGTTGTCATTTAAATACTGATTTAGATGCTAGAAAAATCGTAGGTGATAACCCAGAAGATTTTAATGACAAGTTTTATGGTAATAATGATTCAGAAGGACCAGATGCATTGCATGGATCTCATTGTTCAGGAATTATTGCTGCAATTAGAGGTAACGGATTAGGTGGAGACGGTGTTGCTGACAACGTTCTTATTATGCCAATTAGAGCAGTACCTAATGGAGATGAAAGAGATAAAGATATCGCTTTAGGAATAAGATACGCTGTAGATAACGGAGCACAAGTTATTAATATGAGTTTTGGAAAAAAATATTCTCCGCAAGCTGAAGAAGTAATTAAAGCTATTAGATATGCAGAAGCAAAAGGTGTTTTATGTGTACACGCTGCTGGTAATTCAGGATTATTAACTGATGATCAAGAGAACAATGGTAATTATCCTTCCCCTCAATATAAATCAATGAGTTCAAGGTTTACAAACTGGATTGAAGTTGGTGCTTCTACTAGATATGGAAAAGCGAAAGAAAAAGAAGTAACTAAAAAAGGTAAAGTTAAACATGCAGGAAATGGTGGTTTAGCTGCTTCATTTTCTAATTATGGAGTAAAGACTGTTGATGTATTTGCACCAGGATTAGAAATTTACAATACTGGACCTCAAGGTTCATACATTACAATTCAAGGAACTTCAATGGCTGCACCAATGGTTGCTGGATTAGCAGCCTTACTTAAGGGGTACTTTCCTGAATTAACTATGGTTCAAATTAAAGAAATAATCTTTGAATCAGTAAAAGATGTAAGTAAAAAAACAACACCAATTCCAGGTGGAAATAAAGAAGTGACATTTGCTGAATTATGTTCTACAGGTGGTATTGTTAACACGTACAATGCTGTTAAATTAGCAAAAAAGAAAACTAAAAAATAAGCTATTTGATAGTTAAACTAATTGCCGAGCTCAAAAAAATTGAGTTCGGCATTTTTTTTGCAATATATTTTTAAAAAATTAGTTTTGTATCTATGAAGAAAATTATTTCAAGTCTTTTACTACTGATAAGTCCAATTTTAGTAGGAGCCCAAAATATTACTGCATTCTCTGATGTTAACGGAAAATTATATCAATTTGATTCTGGTATTATAAAAATGGTAGAATACCAAGCTGTAAGTAATTTACAAATTGCCAACAACTATATTGCTTATAAGGATTCTCAGGGCAACTATTGGGCTATTTGGAAAGGTAAAAAAATAAGAATAGCTCAAGGGCCTACTGAAATTTTCGAAAGTAACAACCTACTTGCCGCAAAATTCACAAGTATTCTAAAGGTTATTGATAATGGGAAACTAAAAAACTTAACTTCATTTGTTAATTCATTTTCAAGTGGAGATAGTTTAATTGTTTTTCAGGATAGAATTGGTGGTAATTTAAAATACTACTATGAAGGTGAAACTATAGAATTTGCACAAGTCATTGGAGATATAGAATTCTCACCAGAACAAGTAGGAAGTAATGTATTTGCTTATGATGATGGTGCTGGGAATTATTATGCATTCTCAAACCATGAATTTTATTTACTATTTAGCTCAAATCAATACCCTACGTTCTCATCTGGTTTAAACGTCATAGCTTATAATGATTTTGAAAATAACACATTCTCAATGTTTAAAAAAGGTAAAATCGTAGATATAGAATCTGAATATGCCCTGAAATATAAAGCAGGACATGATTTTGTATATTACCAAGATCAATCTGAGACAGAAAAAGTTTACTATAATGGAGAAGCAAGCGAACTAGGTTATGATTTACAAGAGTTAGCGGTATATGACAGTATAATAACATTTAAGGAAGCAGACTACTTTAAGATTTGGTATAAAAATGAACTACATACCATTTACAATACTGTTGTTACTAAACCACAAATAGATGGTGGAATTGTAGCCTTTAGAAATAATAACAATGGCGTCAGTGCATTTATTAGAGGTGAAGAAATTGAAATATCTAAACAACGTGTTTCTGATTTTTGGTTAAACGGTAACACAATCGTATTACAATTTAGCCCATCTTCATATGCTATATGGTGGAATGGAAAACTGTATCGCTTTTAAAATATTAATAAAAGAAGTTTCTTCAATATCTATTTGACTTAATAGTATTATCTTTATTCGATAATTAAAATTATGGTTAGGATTATATTTATTACACTGTCTATTATCGTTATAGCAGTTTTTGGTAGCTTCGGGTATTTTGTAAGTCCGAATTACTATTTTTGGTTTATTTTATTTGGACCACTCATACTCATTGGAATCAGAGATATTACACAAACTAAACATACCATAAAAAAGAACTTTCCGGTTATTGGAAATTTAAGATACCTTTTAGAAGCTATTTCCCCAGAAATTCAACAGTATTTTGTAGAAAGAAGAACAGAAGGAGCTCCAATTGATAAAAATAAAAGAGCAATTATTTACCAACGTGCAAAAAACATAGGTGCGTCTCACCCATTTGGAACTGAACGAGACATTTATAAAGAAGGCTATGAATTTATTGTTCAATCTTTGTATCCAGCAAAAATCCCTCATGAAGCACCAAGAGTAAAGATAGGTGGTGATGAATGCACACAGCCTTATTCGGCATCACTATACAATATTTCTGCAATGAGTTTTGGCTCCCTGAGTAAAAACGCAGTTATGGCTTTAAATAAAGGTGCTCTAAAAGGTAATTTTTATCATAACACAGGTGAAGGCGGTATTTCTCCATATCATTTAATGGGTGGTGATTTATGCTGGCAAATCGGAACGGGTTACTTTGGTTGTCGACAAGAAGATGGTACTTTTTCGGATGAAAAATTTATAGAAAATGCAACCAAACCTGAGGTAAAGCTAATTGAAGTGAAATTATCCCAAGGTGCTAAACCAGGACATGGTGGTGTATTACCTGGTAAAAAAGTAACAGAAGAGATTGCAAAAATAAGAGGCGTAAAACCTGGTATCACCGTATTTTCACCTCCGTCTCACACTGCGTTTAATTCGCCGCAAGGCTTATTAAAATTCGTACAAAAACTACGTAAAATTTCAGGAGGTAAACCTACAGGTTTTAAATTATGCCTTGGTAACCCTGAAGAGTTTGAAGATATTTGTAAAGCTATGGTGGAAACAAAAATTTATCCAGACTTTATTAGCATTGACGGTTCTGAAGGTGGTACTGGTGCTGCCCCATTAGAATTTGCAAATCACGTTGGATTACCATTATATGTTGGCTTAACGTTAGCCACCGAATATTTAACCAAATACAACATTAGAGATAAAATAAAAATCAATGCTACAGGTAAAACGTTTACAGGTTTTGGTATGATTAAGTCTATTGCTTTAGGTGCAGATTATTGTAGTACGGCAAGAGGTATGATGCTGTCAATTGGTTGTATTCATGCCCAACTATGTAACACTAACACCTGTCCAGTAGGAGTTGCAACCCAAGACGAACGATTAATTAAAGGACTAAATGTTCCTAATAAATCAGAAAGAGCTTATTATTTTCATAAAAACACGGTTGAAGCTTTTTTAGAATTAATGGCAGCCACCGGTGCTGATCACCCAACCAAAATAAAACGTGCAAGTGTTATGCGTATGGCTGAAGACGGAGATGTACACACTCTGGATGAAATTATCAATGCTTGGAATTGTAAACTAAAGTTTATTGATGGAAAATCAATAGGAATTGATCTAAAAAACGGAGGGAAATTTTAACAATTATATTTATCAAACATCATTTTTACAACTCACTTAAAAGGACATCATGAAATTAATATTTGCTACACAAAATCAAAATAAAGTTAACGAATTAAAGTTATTGATACCTGATTCTATTGAATTATTATCTTTAAAAGAAATCAATTGTAGTGATGACATTCCTGAAACTGCAGATAATTTAGAGGGAAACGCTTCACAAAAATCGGCCTATGTAGTTAGTAAATTTAATGTGAATTGCTTTGCTGACGATACCGGCTTAGAAATAGAGGCATTAAATAATGAACCTGGTGTATTATCTGCTAGATATGCTGGAGAGCAAAAAAACTCTAACGACAATATGAATTTGGTACTAGCTAATTTAAAAAACAAAGCTAATCGAAAAGCACGCTTTAGAACTGTTATCAGCTTAGTAATTAATGGAAAAGAACATATTTTTGAAGGTGAAGCTAAAGGTGAAATTATTACAGAAAAATGTGGTGTAGATGGTTTTGGTTATGATCCTATTTTTAAACCCGAAGGCTATGATATTACATTTGCAGAAATGAGCATGGCTGAGAAAAATGAAATTTCACATAGAGGAAAAGCTGTTCGAAAATTAGTAGATTATTTAAACACATTATAATGTAAATTATAGATTATGAAAATTACATTTTTAGGCACAGGAACATCACAAGGCGTACCGGTTATCGCTTGTAAATGCAACGTTTGTCAATCTACCAATTCAAAAGATAAAAGGTTACGCACCTCAATTTTAATTAATTACAATGACAAGAATATTGTTATTGATACAGGTCCAGATTTTAGACAGCAAATGCTATTGAATAATGTTCAAAAATTGGATGCCGTTTTATTTACACATGAGCACAAAGATCATATTGCAGGGTTAGATGATATCAGAGCATTTAATTATCAATCTAAACAAGACATGCCTATTTATGCGACTAATCAAGTTCAAATTGGATTGAAAAAAGAGTTTCACTACATTTTTGCAGATTTTAAATACCCTGGTATTCCAAAAGTAGAATTGAATACCATTCATAATTTTAAAACGTTTGAATTGTTTAACAAAACAATTACTCCAATTGAAGTCATGCATTATAAACTACCTGTCACGGCCTATAGAATTGATAACTTTAGCTATGTGACAGATGCTAATTTTATTTCGGATAGCGAAAAAGAAAAACTTAAAGGTACCGAAATACTAGTAATAAACGCCTTAAGAAAGGAAGACCATATATCACATTTCACATTACAACAAGCTTTAGATTTAATTGCAGAAATAAAGCCTAAACAAGCCTATTTAACACACATTAGTCACTTATTAGGATTGCATGATGAAGTTAGCTTAGAATTACCTAAAAATGTAAGTATAGCTTATGATGGATTAGTGATCTAAATTAAGTTTACATTTAACTAGAGTCACCAGTATTAATTGAGGAAAATTGCCAACCTGTATTAGTAATACCTCTATTCTTTAATTAATTTAATAACACCTAGTATTATATTATTTGATTTAACCTCTATTAAATACACACCAGAGGACTCCTTTGATAGATCAATCATAACTTTTTTAGCTGAACTAATATTTTTAGTTAATACAATTTGACCACTTAGAGACAATACATTTATTTCAATATTTGAAACTATTCTGCCTAAAATAAGATTTACAATTCCGTCAGAAGGATTAGAGTAAATGAATACGTCTCCTTCCGTCCAGTGTATACTGTCCGATTCTTCCCCCAAGTTTTCATTAAGTCCAATAACTATTGAAATATCATTATCAAAATCAATAAAATTTCCAACCGCGTCAAGTTGTGATGTCGCATTATTAGAACTATTAGGATGTTGAATAGACATAAATAGAAACCTATAATCTGGAGAAAATGTTATTCCAGTTGGCTCTGAACCTTTAGGAGTACTCCCGAAAATTTTAACCTTAGGGTTAACTTGCGTGTGATTTTTTTCTATTACCCAAATAAAATTGTCTCCTCCATCTTGTAAAACCCATAAATTTCCTTCCCCGTCAAAAGCTAAGTTATCATTTCCGTACCCCCAATCTACAGGAGTTACCCCATATTCATGTTGAATTTCATAAGAAGCATTACCAACAAAAGTTTCCATTCCAATTACGTTCATCCCCGTTAAGGGATCAGAGTCTTGAAATCTATAAACTCTACCTTCTCCCTTAACGGCAAAATAGATTAATCCTTCTGGACCTATTTCTACATCCTCTATTCCATTAAACACAGTAGCGCCAACATTAACACTTTGTTCCAGCGTTGTATGCTGATCATCTGGCGTGGAATTGTTTATTTGAATCCAATTGCCAGAGCCATTTTTTGAACCACTAAATACATAAAGAGCTCCTGTACTCAAATCTTCTGCATTAGTTGCTACAAATTTATATAAATACCCGGGATTTGAATCGGCTCCTAAATAAACCGTTCTATCATTGTTATGGATTGCAACGTTTTCATGTTTAAAATTACCTAAGGCCCATCTTTTGTCAATAACCGTTTTTGTTATTGGATCTACCTCTACACACCACCCCAAATCATTATGCCCATCATTATTTAAATCCGAATACGATAAGGTTTCTTCACATGAGATTATAGTATTCCAAGCTGTAACTGTTCCAGAACAGTTCTTTGCTGTACCACCAACACTACTAAAATCAACAGATTGAGATAGTGTTGTCTCCCAAAGTTTAGTTACCTGATTGAAATTAATATCTAATATACTTAAACCTCCTGGTTCTAATTCAGAATTGATGCTTAAATACCCATTTTCACTACTTCCGTTTATTGGTACATATCCAGTAAAATCACTATTTCCTGCTAACACTCCCCCTTGTGTTAAAACATCACCTTCTTCAATAATTTTTTGAAAAGTATGTGTTGATGGGATAATAAAATTATGACTTTGCAATTGAGGTTCAATTGATATAAATCCACCAATATTCTGAGCATTAGAAGTAAACAGGTACAAAGAAAAAAATAAAATCAGATTTTTCATTAATAAATTATTTATATATAACCTTTTACTGGTTAATATCTATTACCAACATAAGTACATGAACAGTAATATGTTAAAGTTACACAATTTTAAACATAACACAAACAAAATTTATCATTTCGCTTTTAAGCAATAAATTAATTATAATTTCTTCTTACTATCTATAAATCATCTGTAAAATGCGCCTTCCTTTTGGGTTTAGAGAACTTGTCTTCATTATACACTTTTGACTTTCCTTTTGGAATAGAAAGTGAATTCCAGTTTTCATTTTGAATTATTTTTCCAATAAAAACAATTTGACCAATATGATACGGATAATGAGCCAACTGCCTGTTTATAGCTTCTGCTACAGAATGTCCCATATTGCGAATGTAAATTTCTTTTTCAAGATCTTCATCTCTTAGCAGATTAATAGCGGTGAATAAACATTCCCATCCTTCATTCCAATTAGACAATAATTCGGCTTTAGTTTTTATATCGTTATCAAACTCTTCATCTCGTTTTCGCCATTCTTTTTCGCCATCCGTGGTCAAAAAATCAGTCCAACGCGACATCATATTACCATGTAGATGTTTAACAATCATAGCTATACTATTACTTTCATCATTAAATTGCCAAAATAATTTATCTTCTGGCAATTGCACAAAAGTTTTCTCCCCTAGCATTTTATAATACTCAAATTGTTTTTTAACACTTTCTAAATAACTACCCATTATATTCTTTTTATTTAAAACACTAGCGTATTGACTACTTCAGTTACCATTCCAACACTATAAACTACTTTAATTTATTCATGCATGAAACTGATGTGTAATGTTGTACATTTATCTTTTTTACTCTTTTTGTTAACTCATCACTCGCATTACCAAATATTTCCATACTTACAAAAGTTCTCGATTCACTAAGTTGAGAAGCAAATCGTTTGTAATTATCAAAATGAAACAATACAGCTTCAGAATTAGCATAGGTTTCAAACACTTTAATAGTATCATCATTTTCTGAAAGATACCAATCATACTGAAGCATCCCCTTTTCTGTTTTTGCGCAATACGTCTGCAATTCTCGAACAGCTTCTTGTAACTCGGACAATTTATTGTCAAGCAATTTTGAAGTTGCTATAATTAGTATTCTATCTTCCATATATTAAATAACTAAGACACATTGCTCTTAGTTTTATTATTCACCAATACAACTCTAAGTTAGTTTTCCCACCCTATTTATTTAGCCAATTTTCTAATTTCAATCGCTCTATTTACATTTCTTTTAACTGGATTCCTAAGTGCATGTCTAATTACCCATTTAAGTTCGACAGAAGCATTATCAAGCCACTTTTCACATAAGTCTAATGCTAAATCAAGATTATCTTTTGCAATATCACCAACATGATTTGCTACACTTCTCCTTACATATAGATCGTCATCATTTTTTAACTGCTCTAAAATAGGGATACAAGGTGCTGTGTCTAAAATGAATGAATCAATTTTTTTTGACCATGGTAGTCTAGGCCTTGTACCTTCAGAACAGAGTCTACGTAAATGGGGATTAGGATCTTTCATCCAAATGTATAATTGATTCATGGTTCTTTCTTGTTCACTGACTAAGAAGGGTCGTATGGAATATTCACACGTGAACCTTTTTGTTAATTCAGACTGTGCATACATTGATATTTCAAAAGGATCCACATTATTATTGTAGGTAAAGTCAAGACCAAACTGTTCAATAAAACTGCAATGTGGCATATAAAAAAGTCCTGACAAACCATTTCCTTCAGTCTTTTCTAGAGGAGAAGTAAGAGATTCTAAAAGAATTTCGATTGCCTGAGAATATACATTTGGAAGATATTTTTTTAATAATTTCGCAATATGCAAACTTCTTTCTTTTAGACTTAAATCTTCAATATTATGACAGGTTTCAGTACTAAAATCTAATTCGTTAAAAGGAGGATAGACAAAACTAATATTTTTTGCTAATTGAATTATTGCCTTTTTATCCAAAATCAACTTTAAAGGGATTCCCTTTTGAATTGACATGGGTGCATCAGGAATTTTAAGCATATTTTTTATAGTCTAGATAGTTCTTTCTTTTTAGTTTCAGAAACATCATTTGTCTCTGCATATATTTTCCAATCTTTCACAAATCCTTTCAACAGCGTGTTCATACTTTTTTTAATAATACTCCCCATAAAAAGGCCTCCCAACCCTGATAAGTCAGCAGTAATATTAGTTGAAACCCTACAGGTATCCTCAGTAATCCTCTCTACCTTTAATTCATTTTGTAAGTTTTTCACAAAGCTAGGCATCTTGCTAATACTAGCTGACCATGAAATTTCTTTATTTTGGTCATTGTAATGAATTATTCTTTCATCAGCCACACCAAACTTTCCTACATCACAAAAACGTCCTCCTATAGGCGCGCCATTTATTGAATTCTTAACACTCTCATTTTCCCAAGATTTGTTCACCCCTCTCCCCCATACGCTAATATTCACAAAATTAGGGCCTATTATCTCCCATGCTCTTAATGAGGGAGTTTTGACTTCTACTGATTCTTTAATATTTAATTTACCCATTATTTGTTCTTTAATTAAGCTTAACGACCTACAGATGAATCCGTAGCATGTTAAAGTTACTAAAATTTAAGTATACTACAAAACCGAAATTTATATTATGTTTTAGTCTTTTTGAATTAAAACACCAGATTAATTATAGCCTATGTTAACCATTACCTTTTTTAATTTCAAAAATAACATTTGAAAGATTGTCAGTATCTTTCCTGCCCTTTACAAAGTTAAATCCATTTTTTTCTAAGAGTTTTTTTGAATTTTCATTCTGAATATGAGTAAAAGCTTCTATTTTATCCAAATTTAGTTCTCTAAATCCAAAATTCACCACTCTCTTTAGTGCTTCACTCATAATACCTTTTCTCTGAAAAATCGGATTTAAATCGTACCCAACTTCAGCTATTTTAAAGTTTTCTGAAAAATTCCATAAACAAATTGTACCGATAATTTTTGGATCACTTTTTAAAGTAATTCCCCAGGAAAACGATTTATTAGTTTCAGTTTCTGCATTTAGTTTTTTAATATGTATAATTGCATCAGCAATATTTTTAGTCTTTCTATGTTCAGGCCGGTGTATGAATTTATTTATAGTTTCATCAGAACGTAAGAATAAGACAACATCACAATCAGATTCTTCTATTTTTCTTAAAATGAGTCGTTCAGTATTAATCTGAGGGAAAGTCTTAATTTTCATTTATTTCTTGTTTTCAGTTTACGCTACGCTAAAAAAAACGTAAAACGGTTAGTTAGTATGTTTCAGATTTTTAGCAATTGCTATAAACCATTTTCATTTTATCTAAATTGTTTTGGTTTAAGTTTTCTACCTGCATTTTCTGCTACCTCAATAATTCTTTTTTGCCTAGTTTCAGGTCTTTTAGCGGAAATGACCCAATACAATAAAATCTTTTTAACAGACTTACTTAGGCTATCAAAGTATTCTGTTGAATCTTTATAATTTGTAAATTCTTTTTTTAAATCTTCTGGAATTATAAGAGCTTCCACTCCATCCAAAATTGTCCAAGATCCATTTTCTTTTGCAATTTCAATACTTTTATAACCTTCTTCTTCCATAAGTCCTTGGTCAATTAAGGCTTTTATTTTATCCTTATTTATTTTAGACCAATTACTTTTTGCCTTTCGTTTACTGAAATACTGTTTGTATTTCTCACTATCTATTGTTCTTTTGGTGCTATCAATCCAACCAAAACAAAGCGCTTCATCAACTGACTCACTCCAACTTAGGTTATGGTTTGGAGAATTTTTCTTATAAAAAACAAGCCAAACCGCACCTTTTTTATTTTGGTTCAATTCGAGCCATTTTCTCCATTCTTCTTTGCTATCAGGACAATAGTCTTCAACATCTTTCATACTCTATCTTGGACTTTTTTAAAAAAATGATTTATAATAATTTGACTCACATTTGAACAAAAGAGATAAACACAACAACATCTACCAACTCACTTCACCCTATCACATAGTTAAAATAATTGGTTATAATCTTAATTTGACCTATTCAAAGTCGGAGACTTAAGCTACCTTTTGATATACATTACAGCAGAATCTTCAATATACTTGTTTGGTTTAAATTGCAATATGAAGTTTTCTTTTACCTGAGCTAAATCAATTTTTAAATCCTTGGCTTTAGCAACAAATTCAGATGAAAATTTATTTGGATCTGTATATTTTGAAAATAATTTTTCATACTTCTCAATATTATTAAGCATTCTTCCTGTCAATTCTCCAAATCTAATCCTTATGGATTGTACTTGATACATATAAGTTTCTACACTACCCATCCAATTTTGATTATTTCCACTTTCAAGAGATTGTAGTTTATCCAAAATTTTCTCTCTACTGTAAACTTTAAACTTATCAATGTCAGCGTCTAAAGTTGCTGATAAAAATGTATTGTATTTTACTTTATCAATTCCATAAAAAGTAATTTGATTGTCCACGAGTACTTTATATTCAGATTGCAATTCTCTTAATTCACTATCTATTGTTTTCCATTCATTGTCCAGTATTGACTTCTCCGATTCAAACTGTCCAATTGAGTTTAAAAGTACTAACACTTGCGGGGTCTTACTAATTAAATCTTCATCTCTATTTTTAAGATTGGAAAGAATTAAAGTTATACCAGAAGTAACAGTTTGGGAAATAGAGCCAAACAAAGGTATGCCATTAGAGGCATCACTAATTAAAGAAATAGAATTATCAATAAAATCAAAAGTTAAATTTTTTCCTTTTTTCTTTTCATACCAATCGTTATACTCTAACTGCCAAGATGTAAATTCTGTATAATTTTGTAAATTATCAAACTTTCCCAATTTAGAATAAAACCCATTTGATGAAAGGTAAAGCTTTGCTGGTTGAATATCTTTTTGAATCTTTATAAGCTCAGTAAAAGCAAGTTGTCCATTTGATTTTATTTTAACTTTAGGACTTTCTTCTAATATTTTAATTCTTTTGTCTAGCTCCTTTTGAATTTTATCTTGTAGTTCAATCTTTTTACCATATTGCTTCTTACTTAATTTAGATAACTCTTCTGTCAGGTTAGTGATTGTGATTTGATTCTTCACCAAATCATTTTGAAGACTATTTAATTCAACATCCCTTTCCGTTTTTATTTGTTCAGATATTGTATTGTCCTGTGCGATTGAAATCGAAACTATTGCTAAAGTTAATACAAAGAGCAGTAAATGTTTCATTATTTTTTATGGTTTATTGGTATATTTATCAAACTACTTCCAACACATGGAATTGCATAAACATCTACCCTGTATTTTGAGCAAATATAATAATAATTTAATGTTCACGCTCCTATATGATGTACAATCAGAGTCCTATAGAAATACGTTGAAAAAATCTAGCATGTTAATCAATGAGAAAATATCACCTCAAAACAAGTGAATAACTATTCTTTAAAATTTACTTTTTTCTAATTTAACACCCACAATCTTCTGAACTTTCATTTCCTTCCAAGGTAAAAGGTGCTTTACCTCCACAACCAGCAAAAATTCCAAAATGTGTATCGAAAGACCCATAAAAATCAAAATATTTATTAAATCTAGTTTTGTGCAACATATTGTATGTATTACCGCACACACTTTCAATTTTACCCTTAGCAAAATAATGATGACTATCAAGTTGCAACGCAAATTCATTCTCTGGAATTCCTCCTTTATAAACTACCGCTTGACCATAATCTTCACAGTCTTTTTCTAAGCCATCAATTTTCCATAATCTATATGTAACAGAATAGAATTTTATATCACCTACTGTTTCTTCTAATTCCTTATTATCAATTGTAATTGGTTTATCTTCCATTACTCTTGGATCAGTAAAACCTGCTTTGTTTGCATAATTTAAAAAATCATTCCAATATAATGCGCCACTCAAACACTCTCCCCAAAGTACTTTATTTTTTTGCAAATGCATAGGAATACGCCTGTCAGAATATACATCAGAAAAATACATTTCCCCACCTGGTTTTAATAAATCAAATGCATCCTTCAATACCTTATCTTTATCATTAGCTAAGTTGATAACACAATTAGAAATGATAATATCAAAAGATCCTTTTTCTAAGTTAAGCTCCCCTAACTCTTCAATGTTTCCTTTAATAAATTCAACGTTCGCTTTTTGGTAACCAAACATTTCAGTATGATACCCAATATAATCATTCGCCACTTTTAATTGTTCATCAGTCATGTCAACACCTACTACATAACCATTTTCACCAACGAGATTTGAAGCAATATAACAATCACGACCTGATCCTGATCCTAAATCTAAAACTCTTAATCCTTCAATTGCTGATGGAATGGTTAACCCACACCCATAATATTTTGCTTGAACTTCATCTGCTATTAAATTTAATGCGTCTAAAATGTGTTTAGGGGGGGCAGTTAACGTACAGCATGCATTCGTTTGTAAATCTTCAGTAGATTGTAACGCTTCTCCGTAGTACGTTTGAACATCAATGTGGGTATTTTCCATAGCGCAAAATTAATGATTATTTAAAATTTCACTATCAAATAATTAAACAATAGCTTTATTTTGTCTCTAACTTTACATTTTATTTAGAATACTCAACTTTTTAAAAATAAATTTATTTATACTAATTAACTCTATCATAAAAACTAAATTTATCTTTACAATTATGAAAAAATGGAGTCTTATACTGATTAGTTTAACCTTAGTTGCACTGACTATTTTTATAACATTTAATCAAAAAGATATAACACACATATTTTATTCAAGCTTTGGTGTTATAATTCCAAGTAATACAAAACTATTGGGTATTGACGTTTCTCACCATCAAGGTAACATAAATTGGGATGAAGTAGAAAGCATGAAAATTAATGGTGACGCCATCCAATTTGCGTATTTAAAAGTGACGCAAGGTACTAATCATAAAGATCGAAAATATGAAGCAAATAGAAAAGCATTAGATAAAAAAGCTATAAAAGTAGGTGTGTATCATTTTTTTTCTCCTGACAAAGACGTCATAAGACAAGTCAAGCATTTTACCAACAATTTTAAAAGAACCACTTTAAAACCAATGCTAGATGTTGAAGTAATTGAAAATGTTTCAAAAACCAAATTTGTGAAAGCAATTACTCTTTTTTTGGATGAAACTGAAAAAAGAATAAACGTTCGGCCTATTCTCTATACTTATTCATCATTTTATAATGATTACTTTAAAGGTACCACACTTGAATCAGAATTATTTTGGATTGCCAACTACAGTTCATCCTGCATAGTTTGTGATCAGGATAATGTAATTGCTTGGCAATTTTCTGAAAAAGGAACAATTAATGGCATAACTGAAAAAGTAGACTTAAATTCAGCCAAAGCTAATTTTTGGAAAAATGTAATTTGGAAGTAATTATAAGGCCTCAAATTCAGCTCTCTTTTCTTCAAACCATTTTTGAAAAGCGCCTTCCTTTTTCATTAACTCCCCCATTTCACCCATGGCTTTTAAATGTGCTTCATCTTGAGTATCAAACATTTCTTTTCCATGAAGTTTACTCATCACGGCAATCTCTTCAAAAGTTTTTGCAGTAAATAACTTATCACACCCTCCTCCTAATTGTTTACATGTCATTGTTTTCATATTAGCTAAGATAATATTTAAAATCAACACTTATTATCAATCTTCATTTATTATGTTTGTAACTTCAAAAAAACAATTATGATTTCAGTTGACAATATAGGTGTAGAATTTAGCGGTGAAACTTTATTTAGTGAAGTATCTTTTGTAATAAACGAAAACGATAAGATTGCATTAATGGGTAAAAATGGTGCAGGTAAGTCGACAATGATGAAAATTATTGCGGGACTAAACAAACCTACTAAAGGAAGTGTTCGTTTTCCAAGTGATTCTGTTATAGCTTATTTACCACAACACTTGTTAACTGATGATAATTGTACTGTTTTTGAAGAAGCATCAAAAGCATTTCAACATATTTTTGATATGAAAAATGAAATGGATGCCTGTAATAAAGAATTAGAAACGCGAACAGATTATGAATCTGAAGCCTACATGAAAATCATTGAAAAAGTATCTGATTTAGGTGAGAAATACTACGCTATTGAGGACATTAACTATGATGCTGAGATTGAAAAAGCGCTACAAGGTTTAGGATTTAAACGTGAAGACTTTACACGTCAAACTAGTGAATTCAGTGGTGGTTGGCGAATGAGAATTGAATTAGCAAAAAT